>Ga0116227_10003968_pt1 | contig 32411 bp, 14 predicted proteins | sample S1TSphgellanicum_FD_89693 | JGI IMG/M metagenome (GOLD analysis project Ga0116227, IMG submission 89693) | Host-associated microbial communities from peat moss isolated from Minnesota, USA - S1T2_Fb - Sphagnum magellanicum MG | ecosystem: Host-associated > Plants > Peat moss > Unclassified... | reverse complement strand
TTTGTTTACTGTCACTGCTATGTGAAACCTTATGTTGTGGAGTGTAGAAGATAGCAGTGAAACTTTCACATAGCTAGCAAAATCATAAGAAGAAATTCCCAACAATGTGAATAAAGAATTGCTACTTCTAATCACAGTTTTCTGGAGACACTAAGAACATCTGAAGCCACTTGATAGTGACAAAATGATCATTGTTTTGATTAATTGGTTGAAACAATTAACGGGTACCCACTAGTAAGAAGAAATACTTGAAGAGGGTGTCTTTCCTTCAACACATCACATAAATAACAATAAATAGTTGAAGAAGGTGTCTTTCCTTCATTTTATTTGCATTTCTCAAAGCATACTTGCTAGGTTCTCACTTTAAAATTTTGGGATATGTTTCACTTCCATTAATTACTTGCCTTTCAAATTGAATCAAACATTTAGGTTTACCTCCATTTCCATTCTAATTCAAAACTGCCATTATTCCAATGAATTTGTATTTGAACTTTGTTCCATATTATCACATGCGAAAAATCCATTCCAAATGCATACATTTTTTATGTTGGATATTAAGTGAAGTTCATGATGGAACATTTTGTTTTTCTAGTATTTTGCTTGCTTCACATTTGATCACAAAATACAAAATTTGCTAAAAAATCCAAGTTCATTGGACATCTATATTCTTCTATGTGAGATGACAAGTCACCAAATACAATTTTGTAGACAACCCTTAACATCAATAATGTTGAGTCCTCAACAATCAAGGATCACACATTGTAACCTTCACATCCTTGTTGATGCATGTGGTCACTGACATCTTTGCTACAACACATAACATGCCTCACTTCTTCCTTCAAAAGCACCTTTACACAACCCCAAAGTTGATATTTCCACAACTTGAATCAAAGTCAATTTCATAAATGTTTGTCCATTTTGACCAAGGATTACAAGCAGGTGATCACAAGGATTTTACATAATTATTAATTAAATTTGACATTTCCACATTGTCAAATCTTTACATAATTAAATGATCCAAACATTAACCTAATCCACCAATGTTTGTCAAATCTCAACATTTTTCCATAAAACATGCAACACCCTTCAACTTTGCCAAAGTTAACTTTGGACATACAACTTTAGCACTCTTGCAAAATTTTAATTAAACTCTTGTAATTTTTTTTTGAATTGTCAAGGGAGTGGGCCCTACCAAAAAAAGAATTCTAGCCAAAAAAAAACTAGTACATACATTAAAAAAAATTAGAACACAATACAATAGCTATTGCAATTCAAATGGTAGAAATCCATGAGCTATATGGTACAAATGTATAGCAACAATATATAATGAGTATCTCAATCTAGACCACCACCATTCATTTATTCATGAATGTGCTTAAAATATCACATGCAAAGTGAATGAATTGTAAATATGCGTAATGTAGATGTAACTATCTAGTTGTTTATCAAACATTGAAACATTACCTCATTGTATTTATTGAACATTTCTTTTTTATTCACTTTTTTTTTTTTCTTTCAATTTGCCACTTTCAATTGAAGGTTGAACATAGGCATGGTTTAAAATTGCTCTCAACATCCTCGAGAGCATTTTTAAAACTTCATCTATGGGGTAATTACAAATTAGTGTGGATCATTTTGGCACATTAGGAGTCCATTTTGATCAAATTTTAACATTAAACATTATGTCCCATAGCCATCACCTTCTTACCATCACATTTGACAAACCAAAGTGAATTCTTTTCAACTAAAACAATATAGTTAAAATTCATTTACATTGTATAAAATACAATGAAAGGACAAGGTTGCAAAAGTTGTTAAAATTTATTTTCTGAAAAAGCTTCTTAAAATCAAGTAGTTTGCAACCCTTTAAAAGTCCATCATGTTTTTGTTGGGGGCCAATAACACCTTAAATCACAATTTTAACTAAATAATCATTCACATGAATTTTGCGGAATAAATCCATATGATCACTTCACAATGAAAATTAAGAGTCCATTTATGATTTTTATATGGACTATGATGTTTGATTTATGAAAATTTTTAAGTATTTCATTTGGTCTATTCAAATAATTTAATCATAATTCAATGAGGGGTCTATTAAATTAATATTTTACTTCAGAAAAATGAGTACCTTTTAAAATATTACAAATTAAATAATGTTGGAAACCATTTTAATCCATGGGCCCAACCACATTATTAGGAGCCACATGTGCCCCATTGGACCATTGTTTTATTCTTAAAATCTTTTTAATACATCTTTCAAAAAAACATTAATTTTCTAAAAATTATTAATATTATTACATTAAGGTGTATATTTTTAAAAATCCCAAAATATGTGATTAAAAAATATTTTCAAATTATGATTTTAGTGTCAAAACTATTTTTAAGCTGCTTTTATGTAGTTTGTTGAACAATGGTTACAAGAGGTTAAAAGTCCTTATTATTATTTTTCAATCATTAAATTGATTTCAAATTTTTATGATATGTACATAATTTATTCGCAATAAAATTTCATATATATATATATATAATTTACAATTTAAAGTTCAAAAAATTAAGCAATGGTTACGACTGCTTTTGGTACATGCTAGTATGACTACACACCCATTGCAATATTGAAAAAAAAACCATGTGACATACATTTAGGAACACCATAGTCTATAGCTACCTTATGGTGTTTCCATATTCCATCTCCACGTGGTGTTATTTCCAAAAATTCCAAACTTGTTTTTTACATCTATAGATTGGATAGAATTTAAAGTAAGCAATTTGAAAACAATACTAATGCATAATCATGGGCAATTTACAACCATGTAACCATTAAAACACAACCTTCATTTGAAACAAAACATGGGGCTTCTCCATGTGGATTATAACACAAGAATGGTGAAACTAGCCCAAAGACTATAAATTTGAACAACCCCACCATTATATTGCAAGTCTTTTTGCAATTAATGGGTCAAATTTTTTATCTATTTAAACCTAATTCAACTCAACTATGTATTTTTTATTACTTGTCCACAAGGTAACATGAAAACATAAAAAATGATTACAATCATAAATACACTTGCCACAAAAGAATCCAAGATCCCCAAACTAGTCAATTAAACATGAACAATGTTTTGGCTCTAAGGAGCATAATCATACATGTTTAAACCTTGTTAAAAGAATATTGATTATATTAGATTAAATTATATATTGATTTGTAAGAATTGTTTGGCCATACACACCTATGTTTTACACAAATTTACATAAAATATTATAAAAGAAAAATTACACGCTAAACAAGTTGTACGCACCACATCAAAAGTCCAATTGCCAATAGAAACTGGTTTGTCACACTAGCTACATACCTTTCACAATAGCACACACATTTATGAAGAAATGGAAAAATGATGTTCATCTTTATGTGAACTTCACTTGTGGACAAATTGCCATACATAACAATTCATGAAAAGTCTTTTAAGGCACCTCTGTGATTATAAAACAACATTGCCCAATGCCAAACATTTTTTGGATCATATAACATGGCTAACAATAGTTGTTTCAAAAGGAAACAAGTTTGTTGTACATTAACCTTGATGGGTGAAAGGTTGTAAAATAAAAAGACCCCTAGTAAATATTAACCTTCCTAGGCTCTTTACACTTGAAGTGGTTTGTCACTAAAAACTATAAACCACCAAAAACTCAAATACGCAAGTATATTGAACTATCAATTGTTTTGACATCAATAAAAAGTTGCAATGAGTATAATCGCATTTGAACTAGAAAAATGCAAAAGATTATTGTCATAAACAACTTAATCTAGTCATATGTTTTCAATAAGACCAACAAAGGTTTAGTTACCTAATTCAAATTTTAAAAAATGCTACAATTAACATCTTGTTTAACACAACAAAAGAATCCTATCCAAAGTTAATGAAAAACATTCATGGCAACATATAACTAAAACAAACCTAATTACTAACAATTTTGTGCACCCTTATGTCAATGTATAACGTAAGTACCACCTATTAGTATATATAACATAATTGATGCATTCTAAGATTGCATGCACCAACAAATTTCAAGATTGCCATTGTGACGTATCTTACAAACCATTTTTAGATTTGTTTGAACACTCTCCTTTCAAAAAGTTAGTATGTCTTAGAGCTTTTGTGACACCTTGATCAAATATTGATATACGTCATGAGCTTGTTCTTGAAATTGTTGCACCCTACCATGCCCACTTCATTAAATGTCATTATGTAAAACCCCACATGACAATCCACAAAGACTTTAACAAAAATTAGGACGAATTCATTTTACACTAATATTTTGGCTATTCTTTTTATCTTCCTTATTGATGGCAATTTGTAGTTGCATCAAAACAACATGCACAACACAAATGGAGAAGAGGGAAGTATGAGTGTACCCGTCTAATGGGTTCATAATTCTTGGAAAATAGGCACCAAAGCTAATTTTATTGATTTGGTGTTTGACATTGAAGCTATCATTTCCAAATGTAAGAAGATCATGGACATGCATATTTGATTGTTGGAGCAATTTTCTTGGTGCAAAATGGAAGTTGCATGCCACCTTGTTCACTTCCAAAGAACATATTGCAACCTTCCTTATCCTCCTATTTTATAAAAAGCCTTCTATTTTGCACTACCATGTTGTCCACAAGGCCCCAACACAATCCAAAATTTCATATCCTCAACTTGGGGAAAATGATGAACACACCACTAGTATGATGATAACATTGTCATTTAGAATTGATAAAGATCCCACAAATAAGGTGACCTACAAAATGATGATAATAAAGTAGAATAACATCGTGTTAACTGAAAAACATTCAAGTTTATCTTCAAGCTTCTAACTTGTTTACATGTGAACATTTTAGAATGAAAACACTCACAACAATATGCAAGGTTAGAGCCCTTAGGAATCATTGTGACTAGTTGATTGAATGACCAATTATAATAACATTTTATCCTATAATGGCATTTGGCATTCACTTGACAACATAGAGGACCACCTGCAAAATAGGGATGAAACTTGAACATTAAGCTTGTAGCGTGTGTATCCAAAGAAATCAAGGCCTTTTTGTTAATGAGGTCAAGGTTGGTCAAAGCCTGACCTTTTTTATGATACTCTTTTTTGAAATCTTCATATGAGTTGTAAGATTCATCATGAACTTCCACCCATCCATCCTAACCAAAATGTTTGTTGTTTATTCCTACTTTGTCCACCACATAATTCTTTGATTCAAATAAAAATTAACTCACCAAATAGGAGTAGGGAGAAAGAGATGCACAAAAAAACAAACAAAAAAAAGTCCAATATCACAATTGACTAAGGGGTTGTAGAACCCATTATTCTAACATTGAAATAAAAGTTGTGATATGTTTCAATATGTTCAAGCCTTCCACCATGCTTTTGTAATGGTTTCTCAATTTGCATCCCAATTCAACCAACATATAAATACATTGATGATCACAAGATTACAAAACACATCTAAGCACAAATTGTTGTGGAGATGTTTTTTTTATCATAAATTTTTTTATCCAAATCATTCCTCACCTCCACATTTTTTGAATCATGGCATGTATGTGTTGTGAAAGGAAAACCAATAAGTAACAATAGTATGGTTGAAGGAAAACACCATGAAAATAATGTTCAATGCATGTATAGCACAAAGCATAATCTTTCTATTGATTAATGAAATTTGGTTTGGGATCATCAAGCACCTAACTATTTGAATCCAACCTCTTTTTATAAATGTTATGCTTTCTACATAGTTCAATAAGGACCCATAAACCAATCTAATATAAGAAATGCAGTTTTAAAAATTGTAACCTAAAGTCCATTTAATGATAATATTGACATTTATAGAAACAACAACACAATATATGGGCAATAGATAGAAAAACAATTGCATTCAAAATTCATGAACTTGATATTGAAGAGGAAAAAATAACAATGAAATGACAAAAGGTACAAAACAATGCACCATGTCAAGGTTGTTATTCATCATCAATGTTCATGGCATTTAAATTCACAACTAAACATGTTAATAATGTTAAAAATATCACATCATAAACCTACACTCAACAACATATCCACAACCCCAAAGAATTAATTCTCAACTTGAATCATCCACAACCTTCAATAAATTTTTTTTCTAAAAATTGAATCAGTAACACATGTTGTTCCATGCGCAAATTGGATTGGTAATATCAAAAACCTATAACACTATGAAAGTGTAACAATAATAATTGGAGATGTCACAAGTTGTTGAAGTTAGTCAAAAATCAATATTAGAAATGACATGTTGATTTGAAAAACCTTGTTTTGTGTAGTGTCCACCACCAACTCATTTGATGTGTCAACTCACAAAAACAACCTTCCAACACCAATGACTACAAAATTAAATAGGTATGTCTTGAACACATGCAACACCAATTCTAAAACATGTTAAATTTTGAAACAATATAGTCAAACTATAGGATTACAAAACACTCAAATTCAATTTCCACATGCCTACTGACGATGATATTTGTTCCATGTTGTTTCCTAGGCATCATCAAATTAAGTTTGATTTCTTAAGATTAAAAAACTTTCGACAAGATTGATCTTCGAATATTGTAAAACTTTTGACAAATCTATGATCTTCTTAAAAGTGAAAATAATTGCCTAGACACTTTTGACAATCCCTATCCATCAAGGTCCAAATTGAACAATAAAAAAATAAACAAATGGATTCAAAATAAACTTAGCCCAAATTTTCACAATATTTTCCTAGAATTGGGATTTTCCATGTGAAAACTTTGAAAGTCAATGTGGCTCAACATTAGAAATTCCAACCATGTACCAAATGCTTGAAATTTTAAAAATGATGAAATTGTGTTTTGCACAATGTTAATTGATTAGGAAATTATTTCTTTTATTATCCTTTATCCTTTCCTTGTCACATGTGCTATTATGCACAATAATGGCCCTTGGCATTCAAGTTCCATTCATATTCTAGTAATGGGATATTGGAAAAAATAAGGGAGTTCTGAACATGTGACACGTGTTATAAGGCTCACATGTTCATTGGACCATATTTTAGACCAAACTATGAATAGTTGTTGCATTTTTCATTGTTGTTGTGTGTTGTTTGGGTGTTTGAATTTGCTAGTTGAATAATGAAAGTATAAAATGGCATTCTCACTTAGTGTGTTCTCCTTGGTAAATCGATCTTGAGAACAAAAATAATTTATTAAACATTTGCTTTTGAGATGGTAAATAACACAAAAGTGACATGGAAGCCCTATTAACATGTAATGTTGATACAATGTTAATTCAAAATTATGTTTAATATCAAAACTTCAACAAAACACATATTTTCAAAATAATGTCATGTTACATAAAGTCACACAAATGAAGTGCATAAGTTAGTGGCCAGTTCACTCGTCCAACTTCTATTCCAACCTTCGCCATAATAATAAGAAACAAACAACATAGCTTTTTTATTCAATGCACAAGGAGGTGTGTTTTACGAAAGGTTTTGAATTAGAACCTCACACATTTTGGGTGAAAGCACAATCAAATATACATTTCATGATCCTTAGCAATAAAAATGTAAAATAATCATAAACTATGCCTTGACATATTAAATGAAAAAATATAATTTATTTCAATGATCAATATGAACATGTTTTAAAAATTTATGTTAATAATATTGAAGAATCACATGTTTAAAATATATTTAAATAAAATATAACAAATGCAACTATTCGATATCACTTTTTAATGTCATCAAGGTTTAAATCATGTGTTTCACAATCAATATGGCAATACATTGGTAGCTTTGGTACAAATTATATCTATTTAAAAATGTTGAAATTTTCAATTTTTTTCAAATAGTTTTTTTTTGGGGGAAGGAAAACAAAATAATCTTTTGAATTTTTTGAGAAGATTAGATTTTTTGAGATGGAATCTTTAAAATCAATTAATTAGTCAATATACATGTATTGAAGCCACCCATGTACTATGATATATACAATATGAGAATAATTATTTTACTTATAAATTCCTATTGCCCTTTTGACATGTTTTGACATTATTTTTTAGATTTTAGAAACATTTCTAAATCCCATTTCCATAATTGCATTCATAAGGTCTCATTTGGACAATACAAAGATTTCAAAATGTTAAAAAGGAATGCCATGAACCCAAAAATAAATAAATTAGCAATAATTTTATCCAATTCTTCATGCTTTTGAACATTTGAGTTCCAAATAATCTAGAAAGTAGAATGACCATTATTCATAGGTTTTTTTATCCATTTTATTTTCAAAGGCTTTTGTTGGCTTTTTTTTGGGGTGGGGTTTCTTTAGACTTTATAGTTTTTGAAGGTTTTTTTAATTTAAAAAAAGCATATTAAAGCACACCTCAATAATCTTGTTTCAAATCGATCCCCCCAAAAATGTTTAATTCACTTTTGCTACAAATGATGTCTTAAATTCCTTTGCAAACTTAGAATTTTTATAATTGACTATTTGGAAGTTTTTTTTCCCCCTTGTTTAAATTCGACCAAATTTTCTAATTTTTGGGAAAAAAAATTTCCAAATTTTTTATATCACATAATTGGAAGGAAAAAAAAACCTTTTTGAAATAGAGTTTTTTTTTTTTCCTTTTTTGTGCGTGTAGCAAAAGGTAACTAGATGGTTGATACATAGCAAAGGGCTTTTTTTCTTTTTTTTTACTACCTACTGACAACCTGCTTGTAGGTTGTTAGTAGGTAGGTTGGAAAAAAAGGAAACCGCAACTGAGCTAACCATCATGGTTAGCTAGGGAACTGAAACCCAACAGAAAACTGTTTACTGATCACTTACCTTCATCCAATCATTGAGTACCCAATCATCCATCCTCATTCAATGGATGAAAAGTACTCGTCTCCCACACCACGAACCTTCCTTACAGAAGCTTCGTGAACAAGACCGCATGATTTAGGGTTTGGTATCCTGCTGCGTCCTTCAAGAGCACGGGGTGTGTGCTCGAGTGCGCGTAGAGATTTTGCTCCCTAGTGCAGGATTTGCACCGATTTGCTGAAGATTTGTGCTCATAGAATTGTCCGAGGTTGCTGGATTTGCATCGATTTTCTCGAGAGCGTATCTAGATTTTTTTGTCACTGCAGGAGTTTTTATCGATTTTGCTCTAGATCGCTGAGAGAATTGTCCGAGGGTGCTGGATTTGGGCATCGATTTGGTCGAGAGCGCATATAGATTTCGCTCGGGAGTGGCAGGATTCTGCACCGATTTCGCTCGAGAGCGCTAAGAGATTTTTTTGAGGATACTGGATTTGCGTCGATTTGCTGCGTTTTCTTTTGGAGTCTGTGTTCGTTTTGAGGCGATTTGAGGGCGCTTTTGACACCAGGCAGGGACTTCAAAGAAACGAATCTGCCTGCGATCCCTTCACCGGTAAGAACTTGCAAAAAAGAAAACACACGCGTGCACGCACCTGTCCAGCTGCGTAATCGATGGTTTTGTAGGAAGTTGCACTAGATTTAGTATCGGCAAGCGTGTGCATCTGTACTGATGTTTCCATGTTTTGTCATCTGGTTCGTGGATCTTGGGTTACAGGAGGAGGTGGGGGGATATGAATCTGAATTGTGAGAATTCTGGGCAGTATTGGTAGCGAGAGAGATTGTGCCGTGTTTAGAAAGACATACCTTGCTCGAGGTTTCTATTTTGTTTGATGGAGTTATCGTCGGTAGAAGGTTTTAGGCGTGATGATGACTGTTTCATGGTTCATGGTTCATGCTTTTGAAATTTGTGCAAATCTGGAAGTGGAATTTTTTTCCCCCCCCCAGGTACTTGTTGTTGAGGAAGGGAAGAAGTGCAACCAAAGAAGAGGAGACATGGAGGAATGGTGTGCAGTATGTGCAGAGCCATTAGAATGGGTAGCATATGGACCCTGTGGACACCGGGAGGTTTGCTTCACCTGTACTGCACGACTGCGCTTTGTGCTGGAAGATAAAAGATGCTGCATTTGCAAGCAAGATTGCCCTTGTGTTTTTGTCACTAAGGTCGTTTTTCTTTTTTCCCCAATCCCAATTTCTGTTCTGGCTCTGATGCATTTTTGCACTCGGAAGTATCTCTCATGATGATGACTGAGTAGGTAAGTAACTAAAATTATTAGGGTTTTCAATTCTTGCAGGCATTGGGTGACTACACAAAAGTACTTACAGACTTCAGTGTGCTGCAAGAACAACAACAACTGAACAGAAGCAGTGAAGAGAAGACTCAGAGCAAGTACTGGTATGAAAGTAATGTACAAGCGTTTTTTGATGATGAAGATCCTTTTCGAATTATCGAAGCCATGTGCAGGCTTTACTGCAGTGCCTGTGAAGGCATCATTTTGGCAGGGGAGTCTCTTCCCAAAGGTGGTGTTAAGAAGGGTCACATCTTCAAGAGCCTTGAATTGTTGCGAAGCCATCTTTTTGCAGCTCACAAGCTCATCATGTGTGAGCTATGCTTGAAGGGACGGAAGGTACAGCATCTTGTGCTTTTATCTGTTTGATAATTCTAGCATTACTGAGGCACACTGTGTGTTCCTCTGTTTTGTTTCTGGTATGACATTGCTCATCAAAATTTATAGTCTTTCTGCACTACTAGTGTTTTGAGTCTTGTGGGTCACAGTAGAGGTTTGGCTTGTACAGGTCTTTATTTGTGAGCAAAAGTTGTATACAAGAACACAACTGGAACAGCATTTAGTGAAGGGCGATTCAAAAGTGGATGGTACTCAAGAGGAGAGAGCTGGTTTTACTGGCCACCCCATGTGTGAATTCTGTAGAAAGCGTTTCTATGGAGAGAATGAACTGTATGCACACATGTCCACTGAGCATTATACTTGCCACTTTTGTCAGCGGTAACCTTACCTTGCCTCTTCTCTGACTACCTTGTGTTGTATAATTTGGCTTTTTCCTGTTATTTGTTTGGGAACCTTTGGAGCTGAGTGGAATGGTGTGCAGTATGGTGATGGATTTTCAAGCTGAGTAGAGTCAAGTTCTTTTCTGAGAAAATACTTCTGATGGGACTGGGTAAATGCATGAGTAAAGCTCAAGAAGAAAAGATAAGCATAATAGGCTAGTTTTCTTATGGTTGGGGATTTGGATCTGCAGGTCAAGGCCAGGCCACTTTGAGTACTACCGCAACTATGATGACTTGGAGGTAAGATTGCAAGTTTTCCTTCTCTAGTGACATGCCCTCTACTGGATTTTGACCTATAAAAAGCCTGTGTGGTTGTTGTAAGACAGTGACTGAGGGACTGAAGGTCTGCTACTCTGAATATTATGTTGTGAATAGCCGCATAATCTGTTTGCATCAGTGTCTGTACTTTTTTTTATCATCTCGAAGCTTTGGGTAGGGAAATGGATGATTCTGGGCAGATTGTCTTGACATACTTCTACCTTCAATTGTTTTCTGATCTGTCAACGGTGGTTCCAATTGTGGTTATGGGGTGGGAATTAGATGCATTTTCGCAATGATCATGAGCTTTGTGAGCACCCTGACTGTCTTGCCAAGAAATTTGTGGTCTTCGCAAATCAGGCAGATCTAAAGGTGAGCTTCAACTGAGTGTTCTGTGATGCTTCCACTCTGTCATGTTTTCACGAATGGTGTAGAGACATGCATTGCTTCATGAACTGCATTGATGCACACAGGAGTTCATAAATATAGCAGTACATCTGGGGAATTTTTTTAAAAATGGGTGTTTGTAGGGTTTCACTTCTGACACTTATGCTCGCAAAGGAGTCATACAATGTTTTCCATGGAAAGTTTGCCTGGTGGTGCTTCCTATTGCTTGTCTTAGCACAAAGGTAACCGCTCATGACTGATATATTTGCTGGTGTGGACATTTCTGAACCATTAGCATCATAATGCCACAACTCATGGAGGCAACATGTCACGCTCTCAGCGAAATGCTGCACTTCAGGTATGGTTCATGGTTCATGCAAACTATGTAATACACATTCGTTTTGTAGTCTAGGTTGAGCGTGAATTTCTTCAAAGATCTTGTCTGTCAATCAACTGGAAGCACTCTTAAATTAAATTTTAGGAGTTCTTTAAAGTTGGTCATCTTGGCAATCAGTGATGTCTGTTGTTCTTTATTGTTGGGAGTCGTATAGTACATGGTGTCACCTACCATTAGGAGCTGATGAAGTCAGGGGAGAGTCATGGCGGCTCATCACTGCTATTGATGATGAAGGTGATGATGGTCTGACACTTTGTTAGTGATGCTCAGAATGTTATGACTGTACTCATTCTTGTCATTTTAGTTTTAGTTTTGGTTGTACTGATAGAACAGTAACCTTCAAAGTGCTGTTGTGGAGTTTTCTGACTCAGAGGTATGTTGGACCTGCAGAAATCTGTGCCCATATGTCATTATGATTGATAGCCCTTTGTTGTCATGTCTTCAGATCCCAGTAAGCTTCCAATATCGAAGACCAGGTCAGGACTCTAGGGATGATGTTGGCGATCGTGGTCCAGCTTACCGGCGTGGAGGTCGAGACCGCGGTTCATTTCCTTCAAATGTGCGGGTTGTAGCTGATTCTCTGGATGCTGCCGTTCAGGGCAGTGTGGAATCTGCTCTCTTAGAAAGTGCAATTCGTGAATCAGCTGCTATGTCTGCGAGTATAGAGTCCACAGCTGTTGGATCAAGTGGTGGTGGAGAGGCTCTGGAGGCTGCCAATTCACTTTCTGTTTCTGATACCCAAGGTGAAGGTGGGGACGGAGGGATTGTGGTTTCGAGATATGCATCAGCAGTTTCAGGGTCTGGTCCTTCGTCACTGGCCAACAGTGCATTTCCACCCCTCCCAGGACTATCGCAGAATGTGCTCCCTAAAGCAAAGTTGCGCAATCAAGCCCCGGCATCAATGGCTGCTCTTCTAGGTGGGGGTGGAGGACGAGGAGGTATTCAAGTTTTGAACTTGGCAGCTTCAAGGCCTTCAACAGCAAAAGCTGATCAAGGGGTTTGGGGCAGTAATAATACTGGTAGCACAGATCGTGGGTCTATGGTCCAAGGAACAAGCACTCAAGCAAAGGGAAAATTGCAAGGGGTTGGTGCTTGGGCCAGCAGTAATGGTGGTAGCATACATCAGGGGACTTTGGTTGGAGGAGCAAGAAGTGAAGAAGAGGAGCCATTACAAGGAGTGAGTGCTGTGAGTGGTTCAGGGCCCCCACCAGGTGCTTACAGAAGTGCACCTGGTGGGGTAATTTCAAGTTCTGGTAGTGGTCGTGTGATTTCTCCATTGAGGACAGCAGATGATAGAGATGGAGCAGACAGTGAAGTTGAGCTCAGCATGGAAGAACTGCGTGCTGCCAACAAGGCCCTCATCAAGCGAATCCATGCAGGTCTAAAAGACAATGAGGAGCAGTTTGCTGATTTCAAGGATGTGTCTGACCAATTCAGGAAAGGGTCAATGAGTGCAAAAGACTACACTGGACACATCACACGGTTAGGACTTTTGCACATTGTGCCAGAGCTTGCTAGGCTATGCCCAGATCCAGTGAAGAGGAAGGAATTGCTGGAGGTACATAGAACTACCCTTGCTCTCAACGAGGCTTTTCCTCCAGGTTTGAGTAGTACAGCTTCTTCTTTGCAGAGGGGAAAGGGTGCAGTGGAACGTGGTCATAGCAAGGTCCTGGAAGGAGAAGCTGCTGTTAGACTTTCCACTTCATCACCCACTCAGGTGCCAGGGCAACTGACTACTGAGGATGTGGAAGTGCTTTCAAGAGATGGGTATCGCAGTTCAAGAGGAAAGTCAAAAGTTGAGCAAAGCAGCTTAAGTACTCATGGAACTGGGAAATGGGTGGTGGAAGATGGTCAGAGTAAAGCATCTCTCTTGCCACAAGTGTTGGTCAAAGCAAACCAGAGTTCATTGGGCTCAAGCAGCAACTCACTGCCTGGGTGGACATGTGCACATTGCACCTTATTTAACCAAAAAGGCAGTCTTGAATGTGCAGCGTGTGGTTCTATGGGTCCTGCAACAGCAACCATCACAAAGTCAAGCAAAGGGGCAGGCAGTACAGGGGATGATAAACGGAAGCAGAAAATCTCCAAATTCCAGCGGATGCGATTGGGTGATGGATCTGTTGCTGCAAGATTGGACAGTGCTACCACGATTCCCAAGGGAGGCCCTGCTGAGAATGGTAGTGGAGCTTGGAAAAATGGTGGTGGCCAGCGGTTGGTATCCCTGGTGCAAACAGAAGCTGTCACTGATGCTGCTTGGGACCACAAGTAAGTTACATGATGATCCAGCCTCTGAGGCAGGACTATTGTAACTTGTGAAAACTGCAAGCATGGACTCCTCTTTGGAAATTCCAGCCTTGGTCTACCTAAGACACTTCACTTCCTGAGAGAAACAGCAGAAGATTATGATGGTTTGTGAGGTCATCAATGTTCTTTTGGGTATGTGTATCCTGCTCTTCTGAATCCAGGTGAGAGTTGACAGCAGCTTTGCAAATAAGGACTGATGATCATTTAGGCATAGAGGTCGTATGAAGGTGTACGCTACCTGTATGCTTTGAGAATGGAAATGGCCATTCCAACAGTAGAAGTCAATATGCTTATTCTGTGTATCTACCTCATTTATACATTCAAGTTTCAGCACCATGCAAGTTTATGTACTACCTACAGATCTGGTTAACTGGTGACTTCCCCAGCTGTGGTTTGTGAAGTTGAATTCCAGCAATTCTTGTGTCTATGTTCTTCCTAAGACCTTGTATTCTAAGTTGCAGGAAAGGGTGTGGGAAATGATCCAAAGAAACACCATGGAGGCAATGATGGCGAAAATTTTGGTGGTGTGTAGCATGCCTTGATAGAGAATTGGGGAAAGCTCAGGCCATATTGGAAGCAGAAGAAATTAGAAGTGAAATGTGGCCTACACCATCACTTGACAAATCTCTGAAGCTTGTTGCTCGGTTACAAGTCAAAATGGAGCATTTGGAGTGAGTTAATTGTGTCAGCGACACCAAACACTCAAAAATTCTTGACCTGGCAGATTTTAGATTAGAGGTATATGGTATCCTCGTTGCAAAAAATAATCTGGATGCTTTTAGGTGGGGGCAAATTTGTGGTGTGTCATTGACCTTGCTCTACTTGTCACACACCAGAGTTTTGTGAAAGCAGGGTAATAGTGGTTTAGTGTCTTTTTGGACTGTGATACTGAAGACAGCCAGGAAAGGTGGGCAGAGTATATTTCTTTGACTCGCTGGTTGGTGCAGTTGGAAGGAGGGTTATCACAGTGGCTGCACTCTGAATTGAAAGCTTGTGAAAGCTCTGCACAGTGAAAGTTGCTACATGGTGTTCGACTTCTGATGCAATTCTTCAAATGGCAAGCAATAGCCATTATCGTTGTCCTATATATAGAACAGGCTCAATTCAGTACCCTAGAAGATTATATCACCAATCTTTTTTCCAGATCAAACAACTCAAAACCGCTTAGAAATTGCACTGGTATATTTTTGCACAAATATTCAGTGCAGAATCTTGTTTGTGAAAAAACTGAGTAAAAAAAAAATCTCTTTTGTCTTCTCTGCTGCTACCTTTTTTGTCCATAGAGAAGTTACAGGCAATAAAAAAATCACAGGAAGAGACTAGTCAAGATCAAATGAATGTCTTTCACAATATACTGCAAAATCAGATTCTGTAGAACATGTTTTTTCTGTGCACAAGGGCTGTTAGAGTGCATTAGAAAAATTCCAATTTCTCTGAGTAAGATTGTTTACCTTTTAAACTGAAAACCATGATCTCTAGGGGTCACTGCTGTCTCTTAACCAATGAACAATTACTCTTTTTTAATATTTGGCAGTGCACAACTGGACTTCAACAATTCCCACAGTAAATGGCACCCCGGCCAGAAAAAAACTGAATGGAGACTTAAAACCACTCCCACAGAAAAAAACCAGAGACAGAAATATAGAACACCATCAAAGAACCATTATCCTGACCCAAAAAAGCACATCTGTATGCAGCTGAAAGAGAAGGCACATCCTTAGAACCCTCATTCAAGACATTACTTTGTTCCTGGGCATATACACCAGTAATAAGAGATGGCCTACCACATATCCTCTGGTTCTCACAAATGCTAGAAAGCATAACTCAATAACCTCCCTTCAGGTCATTGACGACATCATATGGAATAGGTGTAACAGTCTGCAGTGTAGAAGCATCCAGGACAAAGCCACCTTTCGGTCCTGCAGGCTGCCGCTTGGTGCTAATCTTCTCACCCCGTTCCTTTGCCTCAGCCTTCAGCCTGTCATTAGTCTTCCGGCGCTCCAGAAAGTCCTCTCGACATCTTGATGGCTGGACATGCTCAATTCGCACATGAAGTCGCTTCTGAATGATCCTATGACCAACCTGGAAAGTTCCAAGTCCAACAGTCAGCAACGGATGTAATTGCCTCTGTCCTCATGAATCAGAAGCCATGTGGCAACTCACAGTTCATCGGAACAGGCAAAAACAGACGGTAAATTGGTAAAAATTTATCAGAGACGGCAAAAACAAACTGTGAATTGCACAAACAGACTGGAATCTCCCCTTGCATTTTCATCCCTCCACAACTGCATAACAATCCTGCTCCTGCAACCCTAGAACTTGCTGTCTTAATTGCAATTGAGAAGAAATACTTAAGAGTCTGTTCCAGACTCAATAACTCAAGCTTGTCTTGAGTGCAATCTTGAGGGTCTGTTCCAGACTCAACAACTCAAGCATCTCCCAGACCATGATTGCAATCTGCAAATGGTGAGCTAATTACCCTGAGATGATGGCTTGATGGCCCTCTCAACACGAGTGGGAGGAAATCCCACAACAACATGAACACAGTCATGAGAATCATTGGTCCTTAACAGTCCAATCATCATTCATGAATTTTGCAAAGTGACATTAAGTGAAATGCTTATAGCCCAGAATAACTAACTGGAATTTGCTATAAACAAACTGTAAGATTCATGTGCCATTGCAGGACAGGCCAATCAGTACTGATTGTATAAGTAAAGTCTAAAAGAGCAGAAGGAGCATACTCCAGCTACATTTAGAAAATTCCTACTGTAGTTTGGAACAGATGCATGTTGGCCAGGTTAACGAAACTGTGAGGAGGACACAAAGGAGACAGTGTTCTCTTTAGTTGCAATGAAACCTCAAAAAGCTTGAGAACAATTCTCCCACAAACAAGAAGCCACAGACCATAACCCATGTCATCTTCACTCAACTGCTCTTACAACCTCTGAAGTAAGCAGTAACAACAGTATAACTCTAGATATTCACTACCATATAGGACTGCAGAACTATTGACAGAGGCAGCACTGCTCGTAAACTTAGGTCTTGTTGCTTCGGTGCACAATATGACAAGATCTCTCCGACTACGAAACTGCTGTTTCTGACATGGATGGGAAGCCAAGAAACAGAGCTGAACACATATCTAGTCTTCATTAGAATGCCCAACAGAGGTTCCTGCACCTCAACCTAGACAAGACAGAATTCTTCCATTTGCACAACTTACATAAGACTTTGTCACAAACTCAACAACGATGAAGAAACCTCCCCAGGCCGACTACACTAACTGCCCACATGCTCCCAAGCAAAGAAACCTCTCCAGGTCGACAATACAAACTGCTGAGGTCCTCTAGAGCGAACCTCCCAGATCGACAACAAAAACTGTCGAGATCTTGTAGAGCAAAGGAACTTCCCAGGTTGACAACACAGACTGCCGAGATCACCTAGAGCAAAGGAACCTCCCCAGGTCGGCAACACCATCTGCTGAGATCGTCTAGAGCAAAGGAAACTCCCCAGGTCGACAACACAAACTGCCGAGATCTTCTCGAGCAAAGAAGACTCCCAGGTTGACAACAAAAACTGCCGAGATCCTCTAGAGCAAAGAAACCTCCCAGTTCGACAACACAAACTGCCGAGATCCTCTAGAGCAACATCTGCGGGGTTGAGAATTCTACACTGACCTGCTTGTTGATCACAACGCCGACGGCGCGCTTGGTCACATTCCAGACAATACCAGTGCGTCCGTGGTAGAACTTGTGAGGCATACCCTTGTGCACAGCGCCGTTCACCTTGATGTCCACATAATCACCGATCTTGTAGTTGCGCAAATACGTGGTCAGGTGGATATATCCTTTGTGTCTGAAAGGGCGTGAGAACAAGTCCCTGGTCCGAGACCGCAAGCCATGACCGGCAGGCATGTCTACTACTACTCCCTTGCCTCGAACTCGTCCTAGTCCTCGTCCTCCTGTCTCCTCTCTCGCGACGGCGTTGCTGCTGCAAACCGCAAAGAGGAAGACGAATCTCGCGTATTCCTGGCTATTCAATGGGGGGAAAGGGTTTGTCCAGGAAATCGTGACCGGTCGATGAAGAATCTAACGGTGAAAGTCTCATAAAGACTAACCCTAAACCTAACCCTAACAATGTAGAGAGGGGGGTTCCTTCTGGTAAGCCTGTCCATTTGCGTCGTGCAGAAGACGAACGGCGTTTACGGAACGGTGTCTCCCTGCTGCTTTCTGCGTGATGCGAGTTCTATCGAGGTAAGCCTCAAGCTCTCAATCGAAGAATTTCTTGAGAATCGTTGAGAATGCAGGTGGTGATTCTTAGACAAAAAGCTGCGCGATCATTGACTGTATATATGCATAAGGTTTAGTTAGCGTGTTGCGTGTTGGATATAGTTTTGAAACTTGTGTGAGGAGCTTGAACTTGTTTGCATGTGTCAGGGCGAAAAGGATGCAAAGGACTGGACAAGTCAAGAGCAGCGTGGGAAGTAATTCATGTACTCTTCTGACCGCAACCTCGTTTGGTTGGCAGTCCACGATTGCTGCAAGGTGTGCATACTCTGCTTACAACTGCAAAGAGGCTTGAATTCAGTCGACGTACTATTGTTTGGAACATAATGTTGGAAGCACGGTATTGATAGATCAGTGCCTGAATTATGCAGATCAAACTCCTTATTATTAGTGTGGGCAAAGACTGGTTTTCAACTGGCTTGTGGGCACCCAGTCGTTAAATGCACAATTGCAAATAAGCATCGTCTTCATATGGGCCAAACTCTAGAATTTTCTGCGACTTGTTGAACAATGCTATGCCTCATTTCACACAATCCTATAACGGACTTACATAGGAGGGAGGCCCACGTGAAGGGGATTAAGATAGTCTGGAGTTTTTGATCCATGAGCTCCACTGGACCAGACCCTGGTACCCTGGACATAACGTTTGTAGCAACTTGCGTGTTCCTTAGATTTGGAACCTGGATCTGGACATAAAGTTTGTAGCAACTTGTGTGGACCTTAGGTTTTGGAAGGGGGCTTGGAATGTGAATTTGGACATAAAGTTTGTAGCAACTTGTGTGGACCTTAGGTTTTGGAAGGGGGCTTGGAATGTGGATTTGGACATAAAGTTTGTAGCAACTTGTGTGGACCTCAGGTTTGGAACTGGGCTTGGAATGTGTATTTGGACATAAAGTTTGTAGCAACTCGTGTGGACCTTAGGTTTGGAACCAGACCTGGTTGGTACTTGGATCTGGAAGTTGTTTGTAGCAACTTGTGTGGACCTCAGATTTGGAACCAGGCCTGGTTGGTACTTGGATCTGGAAGTTGTTTGTAGCAACTTGTGTGGACCTCAGGTTTGGAACCAGACCTGGTTGGTACTTGGTTCTGGAAGTTGTTTGTAGCAACTTGTGTGGACCTTAGATTTGGAACCAGACCTGGTTGGTACTTGGATCTGGAAGTTGTTTGTAGCAACTTGTGTGGACCTTAGGTTTGGAACCAGACTTGGAACCTGGATCTGAACATAAAGTTTGTAGCAACTTGTGTGCACTTAGGGTTGATGAAGGGCTCCCATTAGACTTCATGTTTTTAACCCTGTCTCTATATAGTCAAGGGTTGGAATATTAGTCTTGTTATATAGAGGGGGTTTTGAATAGGCTTGTGTGCAGTTATGAAGAAAAAATATTATGGCAACGGAATTGCTGGATTTGGTGGTCTGAAATGATTATATTTTAGTTATCTTGACTACCCAACAATTATGTGTAATAGGGTTTAATAGTTTTCTAAGAATTTGAGAGGAGCAATGGAAATGGTAGAAAGGGATCATTATTTTCAACCCTTAGTGTAATAGGGTTGTGTGTAAATGTTAATATTTTATTTTTTCAGGCCAATGGGATTGCTGGATTTGGTGGTCTGCATTTGTTTTTTTAGTTATCTTGAGTGAACTAACAATTCAATGTTTAATATGTATTTAAGGACAGGGTTCTTGCACATTCCTTGTGCACTGTTGTTCTATTGCATCATATGATCACCCAATTTCTCTCTCATTTTTTGAAATATTCAGTGGATGTGTTTTAATTATCATTTTATAGATTTTTTTTTCTCAAATATTGCATCTGGTTTAAAATATCTAATCTTCCTTAAAACCTGGGCCAAATTTGCTCATCTTTTTCAGCAATTATGTAGCAAAATATCTATTTTTGGGGAAAAAAAAGTTTCTAAGGATTTGAAATTTGAGGAGAAACTCACCTACTTGTATTTTCAATCCCAAAAGAAAGAAAATTTTGGGCAAAGATTTCCCTTGCACCTAAAATACCTTAGAAAATTCCTTTGTATTTTTCATGGCCTTGTTGTCAATGAGCTACATATGTAAATGAAATAATAGTTTAAACTACATGAGGTCCATGCCATGATATCGATAACAACTTGGGCTTTGCTTTGTTCTGCACTACCATTGACAACCAATTGATCAATTGATGAAAAAAATGTTGCCCGAAATGCTACATTGACTCAAGATAGTACTAGGTTGGATGTTGTAGTTGGCAATCAAGAACAACAAATTAAACAATTCAAGGAGGAGCTGCAACAGGCAGTTAAGGAGAGGAATGAAGCACATGTGGTCACACTACAAGAAATTTGCAAATTAATGACCAGATTTACAATTAATTTGTAATTCTAAATGATAGATGCGACTTGTTACATTGTCTAATTGTTTTGGATAGGTCATAAGAATTTCAAAAGTCAAAGACAATATGTGGCACCTAGTTGAAAGGATCAATATGCAACTAACACCAACTTTCATCCATTTGACATGGCAAGGTTATTTGCAACTAGTTTTTACGACTAAAATGTGTAATTGCATATGTGTACACTACTACAAAATGTGAGTGTAATTCCCTAGTTCTTATTTAGTGAATCCATTGGATCCCCACTAATTTTCATTCAGTAGGATCAATGAATTCATTCAAAATCCAATGAAAACACTTAACAATGGACACATTTCTTGTTGTGCTATATGGCATGACCACTTGCAATTGAATTTATGACCAAAATGTGTAGCCACATATGACAATGAATTAGGATGTATGCAAGTGGCAAAAACTTTGTCAATTGGACATCGATAAAAATTGTCCACTAAATGATGTACATGTGGTAATAAATAATCATTTAAGTTTTTATAATAACAAATAATATAATCATGACAACTATCTAGTTTAAGCTAGGGTAAGTCAAGGTAGGCAACTTAGCATAAGCTAAATAAATGCATAGATATGTAGGTAGGTAATTAGGCTTAGGTAAATATGTAGGACCCAAGATTTATTTCATTAGTAGATGGGCCAATTGGCTGATTTCATATAGTTCATGCATTTTGAATGTTTAAAATGCAAACCATGAGTAATCCATTCTTTCACCTATTTATATATTTTACAAAATTGAACTTGTCAACAAATGATATGGGATAATAAAAAGGAACCACAACATTGTGTAACTCTAAGGTAGATAAATTGACCACCATACACTTAAAATTTAGAGGAAGTTGAATCCTCACACATTGTTCCTTTTTTTCTAATGTTCAAAAAACATTTGTAGCCTTCCACCTAACACTTCCAATGCCACAAAAAAACATTCAATTTGGTCGAGGAATGAGGAAGATGTGAATTGTTTTTTATAAGGGGGTTTTAAATGAAATTAAGTTTCATTTGAATGAAAATATTGAATGACATTTTCATGCTACTTAAATTGAATTGAATTTGATTAGTATTGAAAGAAATTTGAATTGAATTGAATTGAATTTTAATTCAATTTAACAATTGGATTAAAATTCATTTAAGGAGAAATGGGATGCAAATTGGTGGAAAAGGTATCGAAAATTTTCTTGTGCATATGCTGTTGGGAAAAAAAACTCAAAAAGAAACAAATTTGAAAAGACACCTTTCCATGCTTCTTTTTTTGAAAATTGCTTAAGCAAATTCTAATTTTGAATTGTTCAAGTGATGATTTATGACAATGGAAACTAAACTTGTTTTACTTAAATTGGCTTTGATGAAACATTGTCATTGGATTTCTTTTATAATTTTAAACACAATTGCACTTGTGATTACCTCATTTACGTAAAATTTTCTTTACATAAGATCGAAAACTCAACTAAATCAAAATTGCATAGGAATATGATAAATTAAGATGATTATTTATTATGAAAAAGTTAAGATAGGTTTTTTTTTGTTTGGGTTTAATGTTCCCAAATTGTGGGGCCTTTCATCACATTTTTGGTATTGTTGGAATATCCTTGTCAAGGTGGTGTGCATAATGGTTATTTTGCAATTTGTAGACCAACAAAGTAAAACTTATGAAATTTAGAACAAATTTTTAAATTAGAAGGCAAATTGAAATGATTTTTTAACCAATCAATGCATCTTCATCATATTGGCCTTTCTATTTGTCCCTTCACACCCCAAATTTTAACACCTTTTCACATCTTAAGTTTAATAATTCAATAACAATGACATTTGAGTTCACATTGAGCAAAGTTTTTCACAATTGACTTTTTTACAAAATCATGTCTATTAGAACCTTGAAAATATTTTTTGAAAACTCGTATCCTATGAAGCTTTTAAAGATGATCCCACTTGGACCAATGGCACAAGGGTTCATTAGTGCTTTTGAAAAGATTTTCAATTTTTTTGAAATATTAAATCATTCCACTTCCCTTACCTACTTCTAGAACTCTAAATTCAGAATACATAATATTGAAAACTTAATTATAAGTTATTAGCATTTTAAATAGGCATGCTTGAAGAAAACCTACTTTTCACCTTAAGGTCCAAGCTACTTATACCATTGAAGTGTCTTAAACCCATGTGAAAGTGTAATCCTTGTTAAAAGGCATGGCCTAATAAATCCAAATTTCTATGTAATGGGAGTCATACCTATTTAAGTCTAACTTGGTATTCATGTCATACCCCTTGGGCTACTAATCCCCACACAATGGTATCCTTGTAGGGTAGGACTCCCTATACAAAAAAACTTATAAGAAATTTCATGGTGTAATTGAAAAATATGTTTTAAAAAGCTCACAAAAGGTAGGTTTCTTGAAAAAGGAAATGCCTATAAGAGGGAGCAATTTTTTTCAAAAATTCTTGCCTTTTTTTTTAAAACATTTTTTCCCATGATATTCAATGGATATCATGAGAAAGAATAAAATTCTTGAATTTTTTAATGTTGGGTAATGCCATCAGAGTGGGGTGTTCCCAAGGTAAACACCCCATTGGTTACACCTTTGAGTGGGAGCTTATTATGGGAATTTGAAGTAGAGTTGAAGGGTTGTTTATTTTGGGAACACACTACTTGAAAACATATATTTTGGAATAAAAGTTTAATGTTCAGTAGGAGCTCATAAAAGGGGGTTAAATAAGTCAATGGGAACTTAACAAAACATTTTTTCATCTTCCCCTAGGTTCTCCTTTCATTCGCTTCTCTATTCCCCTTCCATGCTCCTTTCCACTCTCATCTCCCCCCTCCCTAGACCATTTTTTTTACCTCCCTCTTCTTCCTCTCTTTGCTTTGCATCTATTTTGCAAAAATATCTTTTTGCTAGTCTTGTTTAGAAAGTATAAAACATTAAATTATAGTATTGTTCAAATTGTTTCAAATAGCAACTTCTTCATTGTCATGATGAAATTTTTTGGGATAATTTTCTCCAACTATGATGATGAATAGAATGAAGAATGTAAGCAATTTTCAATCCAAAACCGTCATTCAATTCTACTTTTAGCCCACATAATGTCTTGCCATGCATCTAGAGCACCATTTGTCTTTGAAAAACTTGAATAATAGAAAACTTTTACTACAAAATCTTTTGCTTGTTTTGAAGAGCAAAAATCTTGGACAATAAAGCCTTGATCAATAAAATCTTAAACAACATCATTTACAAACACCTTTATTTGAAATTCATGTACATCATAATTAAACATTTCTATGCACAATCAGACAAAGTTAATTTACAAAATTCATTATACCTAAATTTAGGGAAACACTAAGACCATATGTGTGCATCCATTTAAAAATCAAATATTAAAAAAGAAAAATTGACATCTTGCTCACCCTCCAAATTGACACATTCATATTTAAAAAACTATCATTTGTGAGCTTCCTGATTGCCAGCTACACTGCCATTAAGCTTAAAGACATTATTCTTGCAAATATGTTAATTTCAAATCACACCTACTTTCCTGCAATTTTTTGCTTATTTGAGCAACCCAATTATATTTCTACCAAATCCTATTGTTCTTTGCCCAACTTTTAGCATTTGTTTTAGACCATAAGCACTCTTGGGTGTACCTAATAGGAATGTCACACCTTCATTTTATTAAACTTGTTGAATTCTTAAAATGATAGGAAACATTTAAATGAGGCTTGTCATTAAATCAATAATTGTTTTTGGTGATTACACGAACTAGGTAGTATAGAATTTGAAACTTTAATGAACACTTAAGGGCATATGTTTTGGCATGCAATGGATAAACTTGAGAAAAATAAATGTATGATTATGAAGATGAAAACACACTATGGGGGGGGCAAAACTATTGTCACATTCTATTGTTTTTCAAGGTTCCCATGTTTGAATGTCAACCATGTCATTATTATGAAGGATTTTCACAATGTTTTTGCATATTATGATACATCAAAACCCCAAAAAGTCAAATGTTAAAAAAATTACACTTTTTAATTTCATATGATGTGATGTTATTGTGTATTTGTGCCCAAAAAAAAAATCACAATGTACTAAAAAATGCAAATATATTCAAGAAATGGTTGAAATGATTTTTATTTTTTTATGAAATTTGTAATATTTACTAAACATTGTGATTCCATATGATTGGGAATAAATTTGTGAGCCATGTAAAATTTTTGATAATGATTGTATCACAAATGGATATTTTTTGAAGCAATGACCATAAATATGTGGTAAATTAACATTTGACAAACAATCATTTTCAAATGGAAGATGACAAGATATGTGAAGTGGGCCATTTTTAAATTTTCATTTCAAATGTTTTTTGGTTGATTAATTCAAACCAAAACCTAATGCAATCCAAAAAAATAAACATGTTTTTATTATATTACATATACCATAAATGTACCTATTATTCCTTGGATTTATTTTAAATTTATTTACTTTTTTGAAATAATACTTTCAAAATTTTAAATCGAATATTAGAAAGACAAGTTGAGATTATTTAACCTAAACAAGGATTTACCCTTCTCCAAGTACTAATGAATCAATACATGTTGATACTTGAAATAGGTGGTGTTGCATCTTAGTCTTGAAAAAGAATAGGCGTTTTCTATGTTCATGAACATGAATGTTACTCATTTGTGACAACACACAAGACATTTGAAAAAGACTTAATTTCACCCCCAAGATTAATGATTCTTATTTTAAAGCATCATAGCTAAACAACACAAAACATTTCCAAAAACAATTGAAAACACATTGGCAACAAAACCACATAGCAAAAATTCATTTAGTGATCTCATGGATGCCTTTGTTTCAAAACAAAATAAGAGCAAAGATCTACATATGATTACAAGTATTCAAAACATTTACCTCTTTGAATGAATGGATTTACTAAAATGAAGAATGGTGGAACTTGCAACAATGACAAATAACAAAATGAAGAAGGTGCTCAAAAGGCAAGAACACAATGGAGTTTACAACACTAATGAACACCAAAATGTAAAAAAAGTGGGATGAATGGCAAAGGGAATGACACATAGCAAACAACAACAAGAGGAACACATAACCTATCATCATTGATAAATGTGAATTCATCATTGCAACAATATATGTCTAGATAATTTTTCTAAACCCTAAAGCCATTGTAAACAACACGTTTGAATAGGATGATGATAACTAGGTAGCATTGGAGTGGGTGCTAAAGCACATTGTGTAAAATGTTAAGTAAGATGTTAGTTAATTCCCATAACCTTTATAAAAGAATATATATTTGTTATCAAGTGTGATTGTAGTGTAACAAACCTACTTATTTATTTTCTTTTATAATGGATTCTTGGAAAGAATTATGCATCATTATCATTATGGTTAACTTGTCAATAACATTCAAAACTTCCTCATATCCTTCATGTTCTCTTCCATTTATTTGCAATAATGTATATGATGAATATAAATTAACACCAAAAACATTATTACATAGTATGGTTTTTCATCTAGTAGCCAAATTATAATTAATGTTAATGTAATACAAGCCACAATAAACCATATATATATTTACATAATAATGGGTGAAATTACATAATTTACCTTACATGTGTCATGAGCCAAACCTTACTAATGTATGAAAAACCATTAATTATGCTAGGAAATTGGATTTTTTCTTCATTTTAACTATTTTAAAAATGTGAGCATTTCCATTTGACATGGGCTAATCACAAAATTATATTGCTTTTACAATAAACATGGTCCTTTTAGGTAATCTCTTTAACAACATAATTGGTCAATAGTCATTCAAGTGATGTTTATTTTTGGACACAATATTCAAGGTTTTTTTGAAAATTTTAGTAATTTAAATTGAACTTATTTTGCTTATTTTGTGAGAAAGTTTCACCAAATATTTGATTTCACCAATTTTTTAATAAAAAAACCCTAATCATGACCTAAATTTCATGACAATACATAATTCACAATACTATGGGGTATTATTATGTTTTCTCCTTTGCAAAAAAGAAAAAATCTTGTACACACTATAGTTATATGTAAAGTTGTATTATACTATGAAAACAACTAGTTTGGGCTAGACAAGGGATGAAATCTACAACAAGGGATGTAGCATGTACACTAGAAAATTATAATGAGACCCAAACTTGGTGTTATTTCGCATTTGGTTCTATGTCTATGTTTTTGAGTGAAATTAGAACCAACATTGAAATAAATGTGTAAGCTCAAGCATGCTTGTTGTGAAAATTGGTTAACATTGATGTGTGTGAAGGTATGAAGAGAAATTTTTTGTGCCAGCTTGAAGGGAATGTCAAGGTGAGGGATTAAAGACTTCATGCATAAACATAAAGGTGTGAAGGATCTAGAATTTTTTTGAATGTGAATTAATTGTGAGGGTTTAAAAAATGTTCATGAAAAGGTCCAAATTTTTTAAGGTATACCAAAATCTTGTCACGTTACCTTTTTCTGTCTTGTTTACGTAATCCTTTTTTACCATGTAAAGACACGTTTATGGATGATTATGATGGAATCTAAAATTGTAATGGTTTAAAATATAGTCATTTTGAAAATTTTCACAAATTTTGACTCAATATTTTTTATGGGGATCAAAATATAAGGTAAAAAAGGAATGCAATAAGGACTAAGCCCTTTTTGTCATGTGTGGTACACCTTAAAAGATTTTCACCTGAAAATCACAAGGCAGTGCAAAGGGACTATTGGTGGTGTTTGACCAACATAACAAGAGATGTGGAACTACAATGAAAAGGTCCACATGGAAAGTTTTGGGCAAACTTGCTTCACCAAATGAAATTGATTTGTAGTTTGTAATGATTCAAAAGGATTCCTTCCATTTTGGAGGTGGAGAGTAGGGTTGATCTTGGAAGCTCACAAATGCATAATGGGATTTTGTTTTTGGAAATAACAAATATGCATAATGGGGGCTTGATTTGGTCTTGGGACAAATATGCATAATAAGATATGTTTAGGTCTTGATAATTCACATGTGTAATGACATGTTTGTTTTAAAAAGAATTATAGTGCATATAATGGCGTAGGGGGGTTGTTTTGGCCTTGAAAATTAACAAAATAACACTATAGTTTAACATTCTATAATGAAATTGGGTGATTTGTAGTAGGTGAGAAGTGGTGGATGAATTTTTTTGTTATGTATCCAAAAAATCTAAAGTGAAATGTGTCCATAGAACTTTGTAACTAGAAAGGTATGCATTGAATTATATTTTTAAAAACTATAATTTTTCTCCCTTTGGCTCTACCTATGTCCTTTTGTTTCCTCTCTTTGGCCCTTTAGTTTTACCTTTGCTTTAAATTTCATGTTTTTGGCCATTTGGTTCTACCTTTTCCTTTTTTCCCATCTTTTTGGACCTTTGGTTTTACCTTTGCCTTTTTTTGCAACTAATCCATGTGTTCATTAAAAGTGTGTAAGGATGGATGAATCCCACATAATCATGAATGGTTGTACAACAACATGCATAATTGAAGATCAAGATGTAGGAAAGATGTTAATCAAATTGGAAGTCAAAAGCACAATTTGGGCAAAAGGTTCAATACCATATGGTGGAGTCATTGCATTTGAACACCATGGTAGTAGCCTCCAGTCATCATTTTGGTGTTTATAGCCACAATAGAAAACAAATAATTCAATTTATTCTTAGTGCAATGTGCAAAGCAATTTACACCATTATATGTTAAAACAATACCTTAGACATAAAACTCAAACCTAATTATCAACCTAAACCTTTCAACTAAACCAAACCCTAATCCTAAATAGAAACTTTAAACATAACCCCAAAACCTTAACCCTAAAATGTAAACCTTAAGCCCATATCTTAAAAAGTAACAACTAACAAGTAGCCTTTAAATCCAAATCCATGAAAGTAATCTATAACCTCCCAAAAGAAAAACCTTTGAATCCTAGACCCTAAAAATAACCATTTAAAAACAAACCTTCTAATGTCAACATAAACTTTAAACCATAGAGTCAAAACCATAGGTTAAATTTTCAAGCCATAAAACTAATCACTAAATAAGTAACCTTTATAACCCAAACTTGAAAAAATAATGGCTAAAAAGTAACCCTTAATACCCACATCCTAAAAAATAACAACTAAAATGTAAATTGAAAAAACTCAAACCCTAATTTTTTTGTGAAAAATAACCATTAAAATGAAATCATTAAAACAACCATTCAAACACAACATTATGAACTCCATACCCCAAACAACATTGTCTTAAGTCCCTAGTTTAAATCCTAGAAACACATAAATCTAAACCCAACCAAGGTAGACATCAATTCATTTAAACCACTTAAAATTAGAACTACTCATTGGTTTATCCCCAATTTGGGGATTTCGTCCCTAGTTGGGTGGATTTTAGGAATACCAAAAAAATAGGGGATGCATTAATAAATATAGGATCAAATTGGTTGCAATTGGGTATTACTTTAAGTATAACTTTAGCATCATGTCATACTTTGAACAAGACAAAATGAGGACAATATGCACATGCTAGATAAGTATAATATTTGGTGTTAACATATGGTTCCCAAATAGTTTTCCTTTTTAGAATGAGGGGAAAGCTGAAATAATGCCCCCCACAAATTTATTCCTTTTAAATAATAGGCTTCCATGCCTGGAATATTTTATGTATACAATAGAATGAAGGTTTATCCTACAATAAACAAATGTAATTTGAATAAGTTCAAGTCATGGACACCAAAGTAAATGAAGCAGGAGAATCCATGAAATGTGAAAGGAGTGATCATAATGATTAATAAGAGTAGCTTCACTCATACTTGATATTTGGGCCTTGAACAATATTTCTCACATTCAAGACACAATTGGCTTATTGTTTTCCATTCACCACCCATAAACATGAAATTGGGATTGTAAAAGGTGAGAAACTAGGAAAAGCAAACTACTTGGACCAATTGATCAATCTAGCTACTTAATAAGAAATGTTAAACTATGCAATGCCTTTTGCCAATCATATCATCATGTGCACAAATGTTAGTTCAAAGCCATTATACTACCCCAGACTAACAAAATAATATTTATTGTTTTTCATTCAAAACTTGCAATGAAATGGTGGTGTGGATGCTCTAGCATGTGAACGAAATGCAACTAGTCAAAAGAAAATTATAACTTAAAGTTGGGGGTGTGACATCCTCTAAAGTGGGAGTGCAACTTGATGTCTTGCAAATGTTGCTTCTCAAACACATGCATTTCACTTTAATGACATCATGGATTACCATGATCCACAACTAGTTGACTCATATAACCTTGTGTTAACAATGAAAATCTTTGACTATTTGCACAATCAAGCAAATTATATTTTGCATGTAGTACCAAAGTGGTATTGGACACCAACTTCCAAAGGTTCAAAGGGTGTCACCTCTCAATCATTATCATTTGAACAAACAACCTAAGACCATCTCCAACGGTGCTCAGTATGTGACTTGAGACAGTAAGATTTGTTGCAAAAAAGTCAAATTGTGCTGGTTTAGCTCACGAAATTGGTTTATTGGCACCAAATTCGTGCAAAATGCCGAGGCTGGTAAAAGACGCAACACAGTTGTGCACCTCTGAAGAAGAGTGTAATAGATTGCACCTGACTGTGGCTCAATGTTTCTGATTGGTCGATCATAACGATTGGTCCAGGTGGTTTGCTATTAGTAGTCCGCCATGTATGTGCAGTTCCAGTTTCAGTTTTATTGGTGGGGTTGCCAGAAAAAAAAAAAGCTAAACTTAGACATTTAATTTTACTATCCAGAGTTACATAATGAGCACCATGGGAGACGCTCTAACAAGATGTTTGGAAATATACAAACGTCTTCAACTCTATGTTTAGTGATCATAATGAGGCTAAAGACCTCTTGTTCTTGAAATAGTTCTAATTGGTAATAATTGATTAATTTTATTGTTGATTCAGCATCTTGTGTGGTAGAATTTTGCTGGGACTTTCATCCTTTTCATATCTTTCTCATTTCCTCGTAATTTAGTGCCATAGTGAACCAGCACCCACCGGTGCACCATCACCATCCACTGGATGCCTGTTATTACTCACTTGTGGATGAACCTCAGCTAAGTCAATATTTGGTTTCACCTTGGTAACCAATGCGGTAGGAAATAGGTCTCATATGTAGGTAGATAAGTAAGAAAATAGATAATTACTGGGCAAGTAGATGATTGTACACAGGTAAGGGCTGATTTTACTACCTACCTACTAACAACCTTCTTGTGGGTTTTTAGTAGGTTGATACAAAAGAAAAGCAACTGAGCTAACCACCATGGTTAGCTAGGATACTGGAACCCAACAGAAAACTGTTTCTTGACCACTTGTACCATTCATCCTTTCTGGTGCGCTGGTGAGTGCTGGTTCAAGTGGTCCTAATTTAATGCATGACAAAAGTAGATGGGAAAAAAATGCTTGGGAACACCATATGGATAATGGGATGGTCAATTTCAGCAAGTAAGTGTTAAAATCAATTAATTTTAAGCTATGAGGCCATTTATTTCAACATTTGAATTTTTAAAAAACAAGTAAAATTTTGACACATGGGCTTCTTAAAATTTTGACTTTAATTAATTATTTATAGATGTCTCTTTGTCCATTATTTTTTCAGAATTAATATAGATGTTCTTAATTTTATTAATTTTCTCTGAATCTGACAAGAAGGTAGGGCACAGAAGTTACCCCATGAGAATAGTTCCATGCTGTATATGACTCTTTATCCTACACCACCCCCACTCAACCACCCACGCAACCTTTGAACGAGGTCCAATTCACAATATTTCAAGAAGCAGATGCTGATTCAAACCTCCCTATTCCCTTTGATTGGCCTTGCTGACCAAGGCAAGGATATTGTTGTGTTTAGATTCATTATAGAGTATACTAGTCTGTAAACCCATTTTGCAAGCAAAATGATCAAATAAGCAAAAGACTAAAGTGTTATGTATCAAAGTCCATTTTGTTTACTTTTACCCATCAATTATTCTTAAAAACCAAATGTGCCCTAACACTGAATCAGTGGGGTGTTCTTTGCAAGGGGCATTAGCCCATGCCAAAAATGGTGATGAAGTCTTTTAGGAAGAGAAATTTCATGCAGCCAATGGGAAAGCCCAAGCATGCACTCAAGGTGCCTTGTTTTTTTTCCTTTTATGTTTTGGGGTGGGGGGCGGGGGGGAGAGATTTTTTTTCATTTTTCCCGACTTCCCAATGTGTTCGCACTATGTTCCTTTCAAGTTCCTAATGGGTTCCCAATATTTTCCCCAACATTTTCTCCATACCTCCTCACTTTTATATGCCTTGGAAAATGGTGTCCTCTTTTCACCTATATAGGTGGGCCAAAGGGGAGGAACTGTACA
>Ga0116227_10003967_pt1 | contig 32412 bp, 27 predicted proteins | sample S1TSphgellanicum_FD_89693 | JGI IMG/M metagenome (GOLD analysis project Ga0116227, IMG submission 89693) | Host-associated microbial communities from peat moss isolated from Minnesota, USA - S1T2_Fb - Sphagnum magellanicum MG | ecosystem: Host-associated > Plants > Peat moss > Unclassified... | reverse complement strand
CTCGTGGGTTGTTTTTCTCTTTTGTGCGGTGGTTTTTTTTTTTTTGTTGTTTTTTGGTGGAGTTTTTTTTTTGGGTTTTGGGTTTTTTTTTTTTTTTTTGGGGGGGGGGGTCTGTTTTTGCAGTTTCTGGAGCACTCATATCTCCTCATGGCCGAGCTTCTTCAGTCTATTCTCGACAGTGGCAGAGGCTTTTGGCACAGAAGCAGCTAACGTGTTCGGATCCATCACTCTCTTCGAGGGTTTGATGGACAAGAGAGTTGATGGCTACAGCCAGCTTCTTCGTCAAGGCTCTGCTGCAATTCTCAACTCCTACACGAAACCCAATTTCGCCCTAACTCACGTATCTGTGATGGAGCAATTCAACAGCGCCTTGACGTCCAGCTCCACTGCACTTGTGCAGGCCAAGAAGTTCGAGAATGCAAACACTGACTATGGAAGCGGACAGGAGTGTGAAGACGACTAGGGGAGCTTGCTTGTAGTACCCAAAATCACAACTTCCTCGCACCCAAACTTTGTCTAGATTTTCCCCAAACATGAAAACTGTCAAAACCCATCACTTGATCACTAGATTCGGATTTGATCTTGCAGAGTAGGGAATCACCAGTGCCATGCATGATCATCTGTGCCTGGATTTGGAAATATAGATCAGCAGACTAACAGCTCCAGATGATCAGAGACCATGCAGCAAAGAAAAATTTACAAAGTGTAAGACTTCTTTTCCCATTATGGATCGATGCATTTTTGGAAAGATATGAAGTGGATTGATATGCTTTTTGTATTGTACTACTCTATAGTTCCATCCTGGATGCAATGGGATAGATGTCATGAATGCATGGGGTTGGATCAAAGTTCTGGTATTAATGATTTTTGGTGCTAGAAGTTGTCAGAAAAATCGAAACTAACTAACTCTTGGCACAGTCATGGGATCATGAAGATCAATGCTCTCAGGCAAAATAAGTGCCACTTCCGACTGTGGAAGCATTTGAGTTGCAATAATAATTGACAAAAATATCATTCATGAGATAAGAACAAAACAAAAATTCATGTGTTTGGAAAGCTTCAACCTCAGGACTCCATGACAGAATCTAGAACATAATTGAACTTCAGATTGGTGTGTTCAAAGCATCACCTTCAATGATCACATAAGAGAACAGAATCAAACTTTAAATTGAGGTGATCAAAAAGCTTCACCTTCGGTGATCACATAACCAAACTTTGAAACCACCCCTCTCATACTCGCACCTCAAACTTGGTGATTTAATTTTCTTAAAGATTCACCCTCCCACCCAATCTGACACTTCAAAGCAGCCAGGGCTCTTCTTGAAACTGGTTGCAAGTTTGACCTTTTAGTGTGATGGAGAAAGTGAGAGCGCACATCACCACAATTCTGTAAGCTCCTTGAATGCGACTTCAGAGTGGCACTCTACCACAATTTTTCTTCCCACAATGAGTGTTCTCACCTTTCACTGAAGCATGGCAAATGCAAACAAGTGCTCAAAATTTGAGGAAGGTGAGAATTCACTCAATCTTCATATCTTATGTTTTTCATCTTTTGCCTTTTCTTTTCTATCTTGTGGTTGCCATTTTTTTTCCTCCCTCATGTGAGGAAGGCTCAAGGTTTGTTACGTCTTTTTGCACACACAACCAATTGCACATGTTCATACGTATCTACCATCTCAGATCCCCATTCTCTCATACCCTTACTTGCAACCATCTACTCTGATTATGGATTCTTCTATATTCAAGTTCTTCCTCTTCCTTTATAGCTTACTTTGGAACTGATTTCAAGGGCATCTCTAGAGTTTTTGCTGAAGTGCCTTCATTGAATGAAAATTCATTGAATTGGTAGCTTCACTCAAACTTGAAACATGGCTTTTGTAGTGTAAGTTGCAAATGCGCTCTTTAGAAAAACCCAGACTAAAGAATCACCCTTTGAAACATAACTAGCAGGGGCTTTGCCTAGGAACCAATTCAAGTAACCAGCCAGTTTTTTTTCTCTTTCAAAAAAACCGGCCTAAAGAAATTACCTTTTTGATATTGCAAACCCTCAAAACTGGCCAATTCCTTACTAAAAACCAAAAAAATGAAGAACCCAGAACCAACCAATTATATAAAAATCTAAAAAAATTAAGAACCAGAACCAGCTGGTTATGAAAATTTTGAAAAATCAGAACTGCAGATTCTATGAAAAACAGACATTCAAACCACCAATCCACCAATCTTAAGTTACAAAAAACCAATTTTATAAGGATCAAAAATTAAAATTCCACAATAAAGATCAATGCGAATATAATTCAAATATATATATTGTTACATTAGTTCCTCACAGCATTCTAGGTCACGTTGTCATGACTTACCATTGTTTGTCATATTCGCATAGCCCACCCTCTGCCATATCCAAGACAAGCATGCCTAGGAACATCAAAAGCCCGTTAGTTCCAGGTTGCATGGGATGCACCTTACAACTGATACATCCATCATCCATGTCCCAAAATATACGAAATTAACCTCCATGCCTCGTACATGCTTAAATACAACTTGGAAAAACCAAAATAGTAACACTTCAATTTATGAGGTCCTCAAGGAATACTGAAGATTACCTAGCCAAGTGTAACAACAGCAGCTGTGAATCTGTCCCAGGAATTTTGACCAATAGCTCGCTCCAAACGCCCATACCACCTGTGACAAAGATGTCAATCCCTCCAACACAAAGCTATTCAACCAACAGAAACTGATAAGCAAGCTATTATTGTTACCAAGCCCCAAAAGAGCACTTAACTATGTAATGTTCCTATTGCTCCACAGGTGGTTTCTACTGAGGGTACCATGGTTTCATGTGAGTCAGTCAGTGCACCCCCACCAACATCCTGACATCAACAAATATCTACTCAAAATAAACTCTAGACTGTTCAAACAACTGAACACAGTTGAACCAAACACTGTCGCACCCACCCTCTTCTTACCTTTCTGTTGAGTGATGAGTGGCAATGCTGATCCATCCTCTATGACCTGTTTGAAGCCAAAGAGAAAAAGGCGGCTCCAAAAACAGTTTGAACATGGTTAGAAATGAGAGCTAAAAGAGCTGCAATACCTGACATGCACAAGGAAGCAAGCAGAGAAATCGAGAAATCAAGTCACAAGAATACGAATTGACTATCCTCAAAAAGAGGAAACCATGGCCACAAGCTTTTATTGTCGGGCTTCAATTTCACCCTGTGTAAAAATACAACATGAATCTTGGGAGCAAACTACTCAGTGGCACAAAGGAAAACATCACTCCTCAAGCCTCATTACTTGGTTTTGTTGTAACAAGACCTGTGTCTGCTGTGCATGGCAAGAAAATAGAGCACACCTTTATCTGGGACTCTAAATATGAGCAGAGCATGGACTCCAATAGGCTCCAAATGATGACACTAGAAGCAAGATGCACTAAAACAAAGGGGAAGAAACCAAGAAGGAAGACAGTAAGGTCAGGTGACTAAGGGTTGGGTCAAGCATTCAGAGTTAAGCAGTGTGAGTTTGAGGAATAGACATATCTACACCAAATGGCATTGTGGACCGAACAGGGATGTGGGCAGTGATTTGTGCCTTAACAATCCCAAGTTGCTGCTCGATCTCTCTGTAAATACAGTGGTTTTGAGCTGATTTGGGCAATAGACTCAAGAATGCTGTATCTAGAGTCTGATTCACATCTGACTGTGAATATGTCCCATCTGACAGTGTCTGCAACACCCACCCACATATCCATTACCACATTGACTAGGGACAGCCTTGGCATTCATGATTGCACAGTTGAGATGTTAGACAGTAAACGCACTTTCTGGTTGTATGTATCCATGAAATTACCAAGAAAATTCAAAAATAACTCTTTGTCAGCAGAACCAAAACAAACACAGGACACTCTTTTCTGGGTTGTACACCATATCAGAACAATTTTCCAAGCATTTCGAAGCATGGCTGTCATTTCAATCATATGCACATGATAGCTTTGAGGCCAGAAACCCGGTTCATTTAACATGTTTTTGATCACAAGACATAAAACATCCACAGGCCATTCACTGTCAAGCTCTTTGATGTCATCACCATGCTTGCTTCTGGTTGTCAGTTTAACGATGCTTCTGTGATTACTATACAATTTCCTGCAACATACCTGCAACATGAACAAGGTTGCAACACATGATGTCATAAGTTCCAAAAGTGAAGCGCCTTCTGCATTCACACTACTGAACCCTGCTTGGTCAAGATGCTGTATCAAACCATTAGCAACTGCCTCCAGAGTGGTTGGCAGTGACTTCACACCAATATCATTCACTCGCTTCAGCATCCTGTCTTGGCTCCTTGTTACTGTAAAATTAGGATCCACAGTTTCTTCTGCCTCTGATGAGGATGATGACTGCCCCAAAGATTGTGGAAGTATAGCAGAAGCGCAAGCCCCTGTCGAGGGTACAGTTGCCTTGGCCACTGGGTCAACACAGGGAGATGGGGTTTGAAGTGGTGCCAAGGAGCCTCCTAATTTTGGTAATGCCTCCAGAGCACAACCTAGCTTCTGAAAAGCATCCTCTCCCTCCTTCACAGCATCCATGGCCTGCACTAACCAAAAATCCATCTCAGAAATGCCATTAAACTCAATGGGAAATGACAAAGCAACCTCCAGAACCACCTATGCTTTGAGTATGCCTTGTACCCAACAATCACCACTATTCTTGCAGAGAATGGAGTGGAATGAAAACTAATTAACTCACAGCGCATCAAACCCTCCAAATAACTTGTAAGTACGAAAGTACCTTCACAGCAGTAGTGACCATTAGCCTGGCATGCTTCTTGGCTGAATCAGCCATCTCTGCAAGACCAGGACCTGAGTACAAGGGGCCAAGCTCGCCTGTGTTTGCAGAATCTGAGCTTCCAAGGACGTAGACCCCTTGTGGAGAGTATCGGTGCCATGGTGGTACCACATTCTCTTGGTACTTGTTGCGCTGTCGCAACTGAACAAGGGCAGTGGCAACCTGTGCCACATGTGCCAAATCAAACACTGGATTTAGGATACAGCTCAATTTTAAGTGTATCTGATGAGGGAAAGGAAAGACAGAACTAACAATCAATAATGCAAGGTCTACAGCCTAAAAACACCTCAAAAACACAAAATAAAATCTTCAGAACCCCCAATATCCATGGTCTCATTAAGAAACTTTTGGTTCTCAATGCCCATTGCACATAGGAGTACCATAGTGTAATAGAAAACCACAAAGATCGCTGAGATCCGAGTCGAGGAGGAAAGAGAGGAGGATCAGACTTGGCAGATACCTGCTTATTGGCTTCCTTCAGCTGAAGCACAACAGTAGCATATTGCCTTTGAAAAGCTTCTGAGATTCTCAAGCCATTACAGTTCACATTGGCCTCATCATTCATTTGACGTAGCTCTGCAACCAGTGCTTCCTGGCAATTACAGCAATTGAATTTCCAGGCAGAGTCATCAATTAACCCATCATTTCACCTGACAGATCATATTAAAACCAGTTTTGCTGCAATGACACCTGGAACAATGCTGTTATCGATTGGGCTTCAAAACTATTTTCCATGGCCCACAGTTTCAAACTATAACCCAAACTACCCTGGTGCGCACTTACCTTCTTGTCAAGAGCATGAGACAGATCAGCTAATGCCCGCACATCTGCATCCCTTGCCTGTAATTGGCTAATACCAAATGGTTGACTAAGCCCCACTTTCTGAGCAGCTGCAGCTGCCTCATTAGATGCTGCCTTAGCTGACCTTAAAGAGTCCGCAGAATCAACCTGCTTATGAAATCATCTAGAATATGTCAACCTCTGGGCATAGGTACAAAATTAAAAGCAGTGGGAAGATCTAATTTCAGATATGTGCACATGTAGAAAAACAGGATGAGAATCTGAAGGGCCTCTGACAAGGAAACATCAAGTCTACCAGTTTCAGCACTCACTTATCAGGACAAGCCCTTAAATGCATCAACAATATACACACTTTGAGGGCTGATGTTCATTTAACAGGCCGATTAGCCTATGGGTTGGGCACTAGTTTAACCAGTAAAACTCATCGCCAGTACTAACAACATCAGGCTCCCCCCACGTAGGAAAAATTCAAGACAAGAAATATGACACACCTGTGCCCTTTTGGAAAGATCGTTGAAGAAGATCTGAGAGAAGGGGATCACATTGCAGGCAGGCCGCTCCAGGTGCTCATTTAATGCTGCACATGCAGCAACCCCAGCACTCAGTGCAACCCTCAACTTGTGATCCTTTGCATCCTGAAGCAGAGGATAGTGGCCACCATCCACCAAAACACGACACCTTCGCATCACCTCAGGCATATTCTCCAGCTGATGGATTGGCATGGCATCAATGTCCTGATCAACATGTGGCAAGTCAGCGGTTGACCAGGATACAAGCTAACTCTCAAACAAGAGGGAGCCAGAACAAACAACATCAAGGCACAGGGAGAGTATACAAAAGGTGAATATTGAAAGGATATCTCAACAGAAGAAAAGTACCAGGACCAGCTCCACCCCCAAGTCAGGGTCGTCAAACTGAACTCTATAACGACACCGATCGACTGTGAGAATGCTTCCATCATGCATTTCCCTTGTCTTTGGGTGTCTAGCAATCACTCTTTGGCCTACTGTTAATGGATGGGCCAAATCAGCAGGCAAGCACTCTCTCAAGCCTATTCGGAGCTCATGATAGTGAGTACGAACTGACTCTCGATATGTAGCCAATTTCTCCCTCTCCTCTGCCAAGAATCGTTTGGACAGCCGTCGGGGTTTCCCTAGTGAGCTGCACATCCACATGACAACTTTAAACCAAAACACAACAGAGCTAAGTTTAGACCAAAAGACTGAGTGTCAAAACAAGACTCTCTGGTTTGGGACATAGCCACAACAGGACTGCCAACAGCTTACCTGCGTATCACTCCCCATTCAACTCGTGTGAGTCTAGGGACATGGCCAAGGCCAGCATGATTCAAATACTCCACAAACTCGTTGCGAACAAACCAGGGGAGATCAATTGCACTATAAAACCATTCACACATGCACCATTGTCGAACATTGGTACAAAGGCAATGAGTCACCCTTGCCTGCATTTGTCACATGACCAGTGATTAGACAAATCATGGAAAGTTCATGGACCTTAAGCTGAAGATTGACACAATATAGGGCCCTGTTCTAGTTGCTAAATTGCAGCCTTGCTAAATCAAGGGATTCTGTACTGTGAAAACTGCCCATCATTGTGAAAAGAACATGCTTTGATTTTCCAGTGGGTATCCACCAATTACATCCAATGTCTAGTGCTACTAATTTGACATTACAATGTGATAGATATACAAACATGAACTACCAACCTTAGCATTTGATGGCCCAAGCTCTGAAGTTGTATGAAGACAACATGCAGGTTGAATCTTTGGTAGGTCTTGGTCCAGACTGGCTCGACCCAAATCAGTCACTGAACCAACCCTCTCCGCTATGAACTTTTCAGGAACTGCCTTCTTCTTACTCCGGAGTTTCAGGGGCAGCAAACTCTCATCAATCTCTATAGCTTGATCTTCCCCTGCTTCCATAATGGCCTCCTTCCCTTGGCTGGTAAGATCTCCTTCTTCTGCAGCTGTTTCTGACTGATGAATGAGCGGCTTCAGGACTGGTCTTGAGGAAACTGTTTTAGCCCCTGCTGCAGACTTGAGTTTGCTATGTGGCTTCAGTGAAACTTCATCATCTTCCTCCGGTGCTAGAGGCTTGGCCTGCAATAGGAATATGGTAAGCAACACTGTGTACTACCCCTTCAGTGCTGCTCCCTCAAGTCAGAGGAATATCACCACAAGCTACTACAAGGACACTGGTCTTCATTCAGAACCCCATCAAGTGCAAACACTTGTTTCTACAAACAGGATCAGGCTCAATACCTTGGCAACAGTTGTCTTCCTCTTTCGCTTCTGTGATTCTGGAGAAGTCAATGGTTGTCTGTCAACCACAACCACTGCACCCGTATCTTTTTTCTCATCTCCCTCCCATCCTTCCCCTCCTAAATTGACATTTTCCAGCTCTATCTTCACATTAGCTTGCTCCCCCTTTGTCTTGTCCATTGCATCTCTCTGGTTTGGACTTGTTTCACTCTCTGGTGCCATATCTGCATCACCCCTGTTGTCTCCAACAGCTGCTGCAGCATCTGATCCCAACAGAGACACTATTTTAAGAGTAAAACCCCTAGGTGTGGCCAACAAATGACTGTTGACATAGCAGGAAACTTCATCAAAGGGTCAACCACCAAATAAAATTGAGATGAAGACAATTACAAACACATAGATGAGACAATCATTCCAAAACACAACCATTACCCGCAAAAGCATTTAGTGATTCATCCAACTCCATGCCACTCAGTGAGGAAGCTGCAAGAGTGGCTAAGGCATCCAATCCACTGTTACTATCTGCCAGAAGACAAGTGAAACTTTTAGTTCACTCCCCAGTTACCCCACCCCACTACGTGTCTATCCCTGCAATTACATAGTTTTTTCATCTTTAATAGTAGTGACTGTGGATATCCCTGTACCATTCAGTTTACTTCTAAAAATCAGACTCAAATTGGAGACCAAAATGACATAAGTGGATTTTTTGAGGAGCCTTTATGGCATGGCCCTGCAATTAATGATCATTTCCCATGTCCCCTGGAAGGCAAAAACCAAAAGCAACTGGATCAGGAAGCCATTTAAACACACCTCCAGAGAAAAGTTGTCGGCTTCTCTTCTTTGGCCTTTCAGGTGCTTGTAGAGGGTGCTGTTGCCACTGTCCAAGAGCTTCCTGCTTAGAGACCTGCACTAGATCTGCACCATTGCCATGCCTGTGTCCTTCCTCTTCTTCTTCTAGCTCATTCTCAGCATCTGTATTTACATATGAGTCCTTTGGATCCTGGTACTTGTCATCTACATTATGTAATTCAACTAACCTGGAAGTTGGCCTCTTCAACTTACTCCTCACCTCACATGCAGCTGGATTCTTTCCATCTTGTCCAACTCTTTTGTCAGCACGGGTGCTGCTGCTGGCTCTTGTGGCACCATCATACTCTTTGCTTTCTTCACTTCCGTCTGACCTTATATCTGCTTTTGCTGTCATTGTTGTAGCAGGCTTCACTGAAGTGTCAGATTCTGTTCTCAAAAGAGTTTCCTGTCATATAACAGTCCAGGCATAGAAAAGAAAGTCAATTTTCCTGACAAGGACATTCCTCACAATCTCCAGTTTACTGACAAATATGTGAAGTCTCATACCAAGTAGGAGGCAGAAACCATGATGTACCTTAGAGTCTCCATTTTGCTGGGCCATAACCTGCCGAAGACTTCTGCGGGAGGGAGTATTGGAGACAGATGGGGATGCTGTTCTCCTGGAAACTAGAGTATGAGCTGCTGCAACATGAGACTCTAGCTCCTCTTCATCTTGCAGTGGGAAATTGGTAGGAGATACATGGTGCCTCATTTTCATTTCCACAATGCTTTCCACTGGAAATCGAGATGTTCGCTTTCCAACAGTTCGTGACCTATTTGCTGTTGAACACAAACCCACATGGAACAATCAACTACAGAGTTCAGGCAGGTAATGCCATGTCAGCAATTGTTTCCTGAGACCTTTATAAGAAAGTTAACAACAATTAGGAAAACAAGGACTATTCATGAAGCTAGGATTCTTACTTCTTGGTTTCCTTGCAGGTGAAGACCCACTGAAGACACTAGTCCCTACAGGACCATTTGACTGCATGCTGCTAGTCTCCAAGCCTATGTTTCCAGCTCCAGTCCTCCCCCTCCACAGCTGAGTTGGGTATGGGGGTTCATCAGATATCTCGTGTTCATCACTTGTATCCTCATTCTGGCTCTGGCTATCATCCTGGAAATATTATGGTCAACCATAAAAAATTCAGGGCAGTTTAAAGCATCAATCAGCAATCTGTTTTGCTCCTTAATTGCATTTAGAGAATGGAAATCAAGAGAAGAAATAATAGTAACAATACCAGTAAATTATAGTGGTCTGTCATCATTGCAATTAGGCCAGCAACCGATGCAGCACCCTCAGGAAGAGATAAATATGCCTGAGACACATATATTGCCAACAACCCCAGATAAACAAATAGATTCACAGTGGCCAAATAAGAGAGAACTGAAATATGCGGCAAGATGTGCCTATACACCATGAAGTATAAGCAGGCATACAGAGTACATTAACTCAACATAGTGGCCAAAACTACCTTGTTGGTATTATACAGGGCCTCCACCATCTCCACTGTTCTTTTGTGCATATTTGCTGCCACCTGGAAGCAACAGATCAAACAGGTTCTTGTAACTACATGGACTTATTATGACTTCCAGAGACTCTCACCTGATGACAACCATTCCAAACTTGGCAGTGAAGGAGCGATTGAGGTCTTGGGGGGGCTCAAACCCTGACCTCAACTGGATCAGCAAGAATGAGGACCCTGCAAGTGGTTAGAGTCAACAAACTCCAAAGCATTTTCTAACACATCAGCCTGATTCTTTGCACAGTCACCAAAAGCTTCATAAAGCTCAGGTGAAGGAAAGTCTCCAACAAACTGCTGAAAAAGACATTCCTCGATGTAATGTAGAAGCAAAAAAACACCAAATTCACCTTCTTCCAATATTTTCCATGTTTTCGATAGCCTTGATAAAACAGATTCAGCTCATCTTCACTCCATGGAGGTCCAAGCATGTCTGCCAATTTGCGCTTCTGTTCCAACACCCATCCTTTCAATTCATGTCAAACTATTTCTCATATGTGGCAATCAGTCTCCTTATACCATGGCAGCTTTCTCTACCTTTGTAGCAGTCAAAATAAGAACATGGAGTAGTCCTGCACAAACTCAGGCTTCTCATTGCTAGTTTTGAGGTGGTAGAACTTCAAGATATCTTCATGATCTCTACGATTAAAGGTTTACTTCTGAACAGCCCCCTGCCTGAGTTTGTGACATGATGCTTTGCAAGAGTTGTTCTTTCTGGATGATCATCACATGATACCTACTTCCAAAAGACTAAATCTTTAGAAGCAGTCCTTGTTTTGCTGCTGACCCAATAACCTCCTACAATACCAAAGGTGAGCACCATCCTGGGAGCTTCTACTAGTGAGTGAAGTGAAATTCAGTTTCTGCATTCCTGATGTTGGCACATTCCTTGGGAGGAAACCAAAGGAGAGCATGCTGCTGCAGGAGATAAAAGAGTCTTATTGCCTGGTGGTGTTGTGAAACTCTGCATTTTTTATTTGGAGAACACAAACAGCATTTTGGCAGCAGATATGCACGCAGGGTAAAGAGCTGAAAGATACTTACTCTTTGTTTGTATCTGTCTCCACCACCATCATCTTCCCGGTCTGTTATGACACCTCCTCCTTCTGCACCTTTGGTAGGAGCAGGTCTGCTGAAGGTTCTTGGCCTCCGGGCCGACGCCATTCGCTATTGCCCCTGTACCTGGTGGTTCTTACTTTATCCCCTGTGCAGTGCAGTCAGTGATTTTGCCCATCCACTCCTGCGAGGACGATGCGAAGTCCTTCGGATGGCGCAATCAGATGTGCCGCTTGGTGATTCTTCTTCTCTGGCATTCTTTCCTCATCTGATGAAAGATATTGATTCCAGATCTTCGAGTGCCGAGCTATCAACAACCTCCGCAAAGATTTATAGGAAGGATCAAGAAATCATTCTGCGTTTTTTTCCTCAGGCATGTAGAACATCCTACGAGGACGGCCGCAGTCTGGTCTAGCCGATGGTGGAAAGCCAGGAAAGCAGCTGCGTTTTGAATAAGAGGTAGAAGCAACACAAGCTCCACGCTCTTCTCGAATTCTTCGAGTTCATGAATGCGGAGGAGGAGGCACAAGCTACGTTTACTGGCCACAGCAGCAGCATCACCGAATGCTGGAATGCATTTGGAGAATGAAAAAGAAGACCCGCTCTGTGACAAGGAAAAAGAAGACAACAGCACAAAATCGACTACAGTGGAGGACTCTCTGCAATAACCACGACGTGAATGAAGCACCTCCCGAAAGACAGTCATCCGCAGTCGAAGATGAGCCAGAATGCGAAAAGCAGAGGAGCGCAAAAAAGGTTCGCAACAGCAAGAGAGATACCGGGAGGAGACGCCCGCAGAAAGGATGCAACTTTTCGACGCGATTTCGAATATTGCGATAAAACTCTGTCGCACAAAAATTCAAGCAAATTCGGAGTCAGGGCGTCGTCGCCTGCAACCACGAAGGGAGCCACAGACAAGGGATAAAAAGAGCAGGAGCGCTGCAGGAAATCAAAGGGAGAAGGGGGGGGAAGAAAAAAAAAACCCCCCCAAAAATCAGAAAACAATCCCAAAAAAAACAGAAAAAAGATTATTTAAAAAAGTGACGAGAAGCTCTGATCACAAGTGCTACAGTATTCTGTGCGAGCTTCAGAGGAACGGAGAGAGACAGGATTGAATCGGAAACCAAAAAGCTTTGAGAAAACGGCTGCAACGCAAAAACACAAGGGAGCAACAACGCGCACGCACTCAAAGCCCGGGCCTTCGTATTCAAAAGACCTAGCCGAAGGGTAACCGACCGTCGGACGCCGTACTCCCATTTTGATTTTCATCACCTTCTAAACGTAGCCGTCTCCCGGTCGCCATCTGCGTCGTTAACCTCGGTTCGCATTGGATCTCTTTTTTCCCTTGCGCCGACCTACGCTCACCGGTCGCCTTTCGCCCCGTGACCTTTGCTCACCGGTTCGCCTTACCTCGCCACCAACTTTTCACACAACAAAACAACTGGCGACCTCCGCTCACCGGTTCACGTAACCGATGGTCACCAGTCAACACAATGTCCCGGCTGTGTTGGTCCGTTTTGAATGTTCGACTAAACCGCCTATTACCGGTCGAGTAATTGCTACGGTGACCCGAATAGCCGGTTACCGCAGCGAAGACTGCACTTGAGGACCACCCCCGGGTTTGGAGTGTCGTTGGGCTTCGGCACCCAGAAACTGGCTGTCCCGGTAAGTTCCCGATGGTGGGATTTGAACCGGGGGTGCAGTTGGACTAACCATGGTCAGGTTTAGAATGGGTGAAGATCATATATTTGAATTTTGGGCATAAGGGGGGGCAGATTCATTACCCGTGATTGATGGCGAATTATTTTATTTTTTAAAGGAGGTCAAGCCTGCCCAAGCAGGCATTAGGTTCTTTTTTAAATGCCCATCACAAAAATTAAAGTTGAAACTATGGAGGCTGCCCAAAATAGAAGATTCTATGGGAAGATGGAGTGTCTCCCCCTTTGGCCCACCTATATAGGTGAGAAAGGGAGGACTTTGGGCAAAACATATAAGGATTGGGAACACCCTTGGGGAACACATTGGGAACCTAGGGAACATATTGGGAACTTGATGGGAACCCATTGGGAACTTGAAGGGAACATGTTGAGAACAAAGGAAAAATGAAAAAAAATCCTCCCTTCATTCTCTTTCTTCTCATTTTTTCTTTTTTTTCTTTCATTTTCTCTCTCTTCACTTGTTCTATCTTCTTTTAATGTTCTTCTCTTTCTCCATGTTTCCTTACTACAAGAAGTTCTTTCATTTTCTCTCCTTTCACTTGTTCTCCAATCTTTTTTCAATGTTCTTCTCTCTCTCCATGCTTCCTTGCTACAAGAATTGTTGACATATGCACATTATAAATTGCAAGATTTCTTTATGATCAACATTTTCAAATTACAAGAATCTTGATTCTAAACAAGTTTCCCAAATGGTAAGAATCATGTCTATGATCAAGATTTCCAAATTGCTAAAATTCTCTATGATCATGTTTCTTGAATTGCAAGCACTATATCATTAATCAAGTTTTCCAAATTGCATGAGTTCTGTCTTTGATCAAGATTTTGAAAATTGGAAATTTTTTGTCATTGGCCAAATTTCCCAAATTAAAAATGTTTTATCTCATCAAGTTTTCCAAATTTTAAGCATTTTTGTTTAGTTTACATCTTACATGTTTACAAATTTTAACAATTGCAAGATTTTTGCATCTTTGATAAAAATGCGACCTTTTAACAATAGTGCATGACAAAAAAAAATTTAAGAAACTCCATCGAATAGCATCACCAACAATTGATCTACAAGCCTTTGATGATGAATAGAACAACTTCAACTAATCTCACCAAGTGGGAATTATAGCACCATCAAGCAACACTACAAGTGCTACTCCAACAAATATGAACTTGAACTCCTTTGAATCCGTTAAGTCTTTTCCTACATGCATACATAAAATTTAAAAAAAGATAAATCCATGTCAGTTTTTAAAATACAATGGGAATGATAAATTGAAAGGCATTAGGTGTAAAGGAATGGTTGTTCAAATTTTGTAAATATGATTAACTTCAATGACAATAATGTAAGAACTTTAGGTCCATATTAAAAGAAGAAAGAAAATCAAAAAGTTGTCATAGATTTAAATTGTGTTGAAATTGAATCTAGAAACCCAAACAGTTGGATTGGGAGAATGTTCAAATTATAACATTCATCAAAAAAAAAAAAAACACACAAGGCAAATTTGACAATTGTTGATTCTAAAAATAGCATGAAAACATCCAAAATGAAAGCACATTTTAACATATGTCATGGTCAATGGTAATTCTAAGGATTTTCATAATGGAACAACATGTAAAAACAAATGTGGGTCTTTTTATGGAGATTACAAGAAGATAACCAATTACATGAACAATAGTAGTCACAATGAAGATTAATGGGAGATGTCCACAAAAGATAAGGTCATGCAAGGATTTTCCACAAGTTTCAACAAATCATATTTTGAATTGATGAATTCATGCATAGCAAACCATGCTTCAACCTTCCATAGTCATGAAATTCCATGCATTTGTGAAATTATCATGCATAGCCTCACCTAGAAGTATTCACCATATTACAATTTAGACATCAATAATAAATAAATAACTAAAGATGTCATTGAAGGAAATGCATCTTTGTGTGCACCTTTTGATCTCATCCTACATTGTGCAAAAGCATTTTAAGAAAGGTAAAGTTGGGTAATGTTCCCCAATCTTCACACTATTAATCAAAGTACACTAGTGAGTTGTACTCTCTCCCCAAGTGGACAAAGAACCCCAATTTTGACATAAAACAATCACACATTTTAACCTACTTCAAATCCATGTGCATAACCAACCCAAACTGCAAAATAATTGGTTTTGACATTCCTTTACATGGTAAAGGCACAACAAATACCATGAAAACAAATCCAAATAGCTTATTAGGCAACCTTGGCATCATGTTGGAAGCAAAAGAATGAAAAGGAAAACATCTACAATCCAAAAGAATCTAATTGAGGTGATTAAGAAAGGGGATGTGATTCTAGTTGAATTTATCAACAATATCTATGAATTGAACATTCAAATTGAAGAAAATCATACATGTCCACAAGAAAGGTAGTTGGAATGCTTCAAGCATTAAAACACAAAAATGAATTGAACACAATAAAGTATGGTACAAGTAATATTCGAGCTTGTGAAAGTGATGAGGCTAACATTCAAAAGAAACACACATAATATTGTGCCACCAACACCTACACTAAATGTAGGGCATAAGAATTGAACATCAAATATTGAAAACAACACACATGTTGATGGATTAAAATCAGTAGACACTAAAAAGCTTTTTTTTTTCATAATTTTGCATTCAAATGAACTTTGAAAGGATGTTAATATTACAGTTTAAATTAATTAATTATTTGTAAATGCAAATTTCAAGTTTGTAATTTTGCATTCATATGGACTTGAACTAAAGGAATAGTATAAGATTTAATACCTATAGATGTAGTTTTCAAGTTTTGGTGATTTTCAACACCACTAAACAACAAGGTACACCTCCAAGTTGTGATGATGTTGTTCATTTAAAAGCTTTCTACTTTCAATGCGAACATTGTCTTCAATTTCTCCATTTGCATTCAAAACATCCTTTTACATGACTTCAATCTAAATAATTCACATGAACTCTTCAATATCCATGTTATTCCCCCCAAAAATCAAATTATGGAAGAAACAACAAACATTGAACACATTAAGAACAATCATTATATGCAACTTTGTTTTCCTCAAAAGTTCATTGAAGGTTTGTTTCAATATTTCAAAAATATTTTCCACAGCTAACTTCCCTTGCTTATGTTTCTTATGTTTGTAATTTTACAAAAGTTTTGAAACCAAATGACATTTTTTGTCTTCTTTGTGCAACCTCATGAACCAAGGCATCAATGTATAAGCCTTGTTTATGAATAGATAAAAGGCAATCCATCTAATGAACTAACATCCATATCAAACAATCCCCCTTGCATTACACATTTGTACAACCAATATTCCTTCAAAACATGAGAGTCATTTACATTCTTGGGCAACTTCACATACACATATCTCTTTTGGTTATAAACAACTACTTTTGCTATAATATTGTAACCTTTAGTCTTGTGGTAGAAATAGTCCTCAACAAAAACACTAGAAGGTTTTGTTATGACATTGTGAATGTCATCAATGGCATTCATCACACTTGGCATAGCACACTAATTCTTGAACTCCATCATAACTCGCGTTTTATCATCGATGGGTCACAAAATTAGTTTTGATTGCCCTAACCATTTCCCAAAGCATAAAAGTTATGGTGGATCTTCCAATGGCAAACAACTTGCTTCATGTTAAGATGTTTACACCTTGCGCTAGTTTGTAGATTATGCATCATACTTTGATTTCTACACAAATCGCCTTTCTATAATTGATATCATCTTTTGAAATCAAAGGTCTCACCTAATTATATATGCCCAAAAAGGTTTTTTTTGACATTGGAAGATGTTAAATCCATTTATTGGCATCATATTTTGTTAATAAGAAATGGTTAAACCAAGTTGTTGAACAAAGTTAGACCCATTGCCAAAGCTCTTCGCCAATCGTTAATAAGGTACAAAACATCATGTAGTCATGTAATGCAAGAAACATACATGATTTTTGAAAACTTTGCTTTAAATCTACACCAACTCCTTGACTAACAAGCTTGAATCAATGATGAACTTTAATATTTCCTACAAGGCTTTAATCAACAATGAACAATTGCCCAATAATAATGACCAATCATGTAGGTCCATTTATCTTAAATGCTCACAAATAAACCTACGACATTTTAAAAATAAAGTTTCAAAAGCTACATAGAAAGGATTAAAAATTCATTTCAACAACAATAGAATACACAAGGAGTAAAACAAAGTTTCATATCTATAGTTTTAGTTAAACTCTCTTTAAATTAATTTACAATGAAATGAAAAAGGACTTACAACTTATAAACCTTGTGAAGGAAATCCAATTTGTAAGGTTCTTTTTAATGACAAGTCTTATCATCAAGTCTCTTTACAACTAGTAGTATTGTTGCATTGTCAACAAATATGTTGCCTTCTCTCCCCACACATACAAATGTGACAAACAACATATCAAGGCCAAAAAAAAAATTAATTTGATTTAAATTTATTATTGTGTTGTAGAAACAATCAACATAAAATATTAGAAGACTTTCGATTGTTGTGTAACCATGAAGTCATTACTTAATATGTAAGTAAGAAAAGAAAAGGATTTTATTTGAATCTTGTGTTGTGGCAACACCAAAGATGCATAACAAATATACAAAAATCAATTACACTAAAAAGACAAAACTTTATTTCAAGAGTGTTAAAAATGCTAGAGAGTCTAGATTCGAGAGTTTCACATCATTGGGTTGGAACATCAATATCACTTTCTTTACCAAAGGGACATCAAAGAATCCAAGTCCTTGAACTTCACATTGTTATGCCAGAATAATAAAACACACAAAACACAAGTTTACACAACAACAAAAACAAAACGAAACAAGAAAGAAGATATGTAGTTTTTATGTGCAAATTTGGACATGTCAATGTTTTGCAATGATGATGGTTTAGTGGTAACTATTGTTCAAACACTAGTGTGAACACTTAAAAATCACTTCCAAAATGGTTAGATTTGTTTCATGATGGCAACCATTGACATTTGAACTATGTGGCCTTAAACATAATGTTAAGGTTATGTTAGAGGTAAGGCCTACCACCAAATATGATGTGGCCTTAAGGTTCATTTCTAACATCAAAATATCCTGCCTAAATTAGGTTAATTGCTTATTAGGGGAAAGGTAAGGCTATTGAGCATTTGTTTATCTTCAAATGCAAACAAATAAAAGGAATTTGAGGCTATTATCTTGTTTCACATGCCTTCAATTAAACAAATGGCATGTCGCCTTGCCTTTCCCTTATACATTTTTTTTTTCCCTTTTGAAGCACCACAACAAACCCAATATAACAAGCTATTGGCACCTCCCAAATCAAATTCATTGGTAAAAAGGTTGACAAAAGTTTCACTTGCATATTGTTGAGTTTGAACCTAAAACCTTTTTTGAAACCTTAATTTTTGAGGTATCAAGGTTTTAAACATGGATGTAGGACCCTTGGGGTCCATATACAAATATTTTGAAATTTTATCATGTTATAATCCACTAGAACCCTATGTTGAAAAAAAAATTCTAAATTTATGGATTGTATTATAATAATAATCAGATAAATCTTAAAATTTTAATTTAACCTTCAATTTGAAAATGTGAAAAGAAGATAAAAATAATGGTAAAGGAGATGGAGGTTAAAATGAAATGGATCTCCTTGGAGGAACATATCATATTATGATTTTAGTATATAACATGGAAGGAACATATGAAGGAATTTTAAAAAAAAGGAAGAAGGGACATTATGAAATTTACTTTAATAGTTAAATACAATTTTAAATTTTAATTGAAGCTTCATTGTGAAAATGTGAAAAAATAAAATAAAATGATAAAGGAGATGGAGATTTATCAATTTAATAATATCCTCCCCCACCCATGCCCCCCCCCCCACGATTCTCCCTTTTTATTTTTCTCATATATTTTCATATATGGTTTCTAATAGTTCATCATTATTTATGTCAATTTCAAATTTGATTTTACTATGTAAGATGGACATGAAAATGCACATTAACATGTGCCTTTTTCATGTTAGTTTTTGAAAGTATGGAAATAATTATATTTTTGAATAATAATCTTTTGAATTCCATATGGGCCACTTGAAACCATAAACTATGAATAAATCCATAGAATATATATATATATATGAATTGCTTGAAGCCCTAAAATTTGAATAAATCCACAAAACATTGAGGCAATAAGACTACAACACCTTGAATGAAGAATTAACACTTCCCTCAAAATGGAATCCTTATTAAACATGGTCAATGAGTCATACACCATTGCATTTGGATGAAATTTAAGTTTCATTTTATTTAAGTTGCATGTGATCATTTTTTTTGTTTGTGCAATTATGCTTGTGATCTATTATAATTTTCAGCTTCCCTTTTTATTTTGATTTAATTTAAATTTCTAGTTGGTTTTGTGTACCCCCTCTCTATCTTTTAGGGCTATTCATAAGGATAAATATTCAACATTATGATTATATATTTTTGGACTAATTGTCATTTTTGGGGTGTTAAGTAATGTTTTTTATATTCATTAATGAACAATTAGAAAGCTATGGTGATTTCTATAGGTTCACTCTGCATATTTTTCCACCATTTTTATTTATGATCTTGATTTTCATGTAGATATTGCACATTATTAGGTATTCATAAACATTAAAATATTTACATGTCCAAAATATTGATATCTCTTTCCCCATTAATTTCAACATGTCACGATTTGGGTTTTTTATTTTTTATTTTTTTACCTCACATCAATACCTATGAACACATCATATTTCAATTATTTATTTATTTATTTATTTATCCCTACATTGAATATCAATATGAGACAATTGAATTTTCTTCTATTTTCTACATTTAATTTCAACTAATTATAATGCAATTTGGATCTTTCTTTTTGAGGATCAAAATTTCAACAAAGGGTGTGTCACACCGTGGCCTTGCCATTTTACATTAAAAAAAGGGTATCTTAAGGCAAAAGAAGAAGAAGAAGAAGAAGAAGAATTTATGGAAACTCAAATATAATTTCACCATGCAAAAATTATAATCTTCAAAAAATCAACAAAAATTGGGCAACAAAAAATCAACAATTGCCACAATTTTGGCTTTTCCTCTCTCAAAAATCAATTTCAAAATGCAACAAATTGTGGTTCAAACAAACACCACCCAACTCGGATCTTCCTCACACAATATACCTGCTTGATAACCGGAGGTTCTTTGGGCCAAAATTCCCCAAAGACCACAACAATCGAGTTTTCTGGCGACGGGACGACCGACCGAAAGTCCGGTGCGCGCCTGCCGACCGACGGTCCGGCAATGCCGCCCGTCCCCGATTCCGGGCGCAGGTTGCGTTGCGTTGCGGGCTTTCTTGATGCGTGGGAGCGGCTCGCTCGTCGTGGCGCGTGTTTTGCGGTTGTTGAACAAATGCATGAAATTCGAGATGCGTTGTTTTGTTGCGATTCCCCTCTCTCTTCCATGTTTGCTGGATTCTACAGTCACCCATTTTGAGTGGGTAGGTAATAGATTGACGATGAAGCAAGAAGAAGCTGTCGGGGCTTCAGATCTGTGCGCATCATCATCATCGTCTGGGTAAAAGCTTGGAGCAGCAAGTGTTTGGTTGCTGCTGTTGGTGTTGCATCAGGGAATATCTCGAGAAGCTTAAGACCCGAAGAATTACAACCCAAAGACCCAAAAAAAAAAGGGAATTCGAAAGGGAAGCAAATCCGCAGCGTTGTGTGTGTGTTTGAAGAGAGAGAGAGAGAGCCAATGCTGGAATCTAGTGTCAAACGTTGTCGGAGGAGGCGAGGGCTCTGACGCCGGCAAGAGAAGAAGCCTCACGAGCCAGATCTGAATATCAGGGGAAAGTGGGTTGTAGAAGAAGAGGAGGAACAAAGTGAGCGGACTGGTTTCCTCACTGAAATTGGCGAAGGTACTGTGATTCCTATAACTCTCTTCCCCTGCTTGCTCCTGCTTCCTCTCCTTCAATTTTCTTCAGTGGCAACTTCCCTAGAAGCAACAAAATGCAGAAGAATGTGATGTCCTTTTTGTAGGAGTTCTTACGAGGTATGTGGGTATGAAGAATGGGGCCATACATATCTCACCAGACTAGAACGTCATCCTTGTGGCCACCACCTTCATGCAGAAGGGGGCCAAGTGTATACACATCATTTTGTTGAGGTTTTGTGACAGTCCAAGACATGGGGGGAGATTAGGGTTCTATGCATGCTTTCTTGAACTGGTTGATGAGGAGAAAACCTTGTATCCTTTGTAGAAGTGCAGAGGAGAGAAAGCCCATCTGTATACTCGAATCAAGAGATTGAGATTGTTGATGGCGATTGCTGATGGGTGAAGAGGAATGGGAGATGATCAGAAGATGACAGAGAAGAATGGGCAATGGGGTGTTGTGCTGGAATCAGAGAATAAGAGAGAAGGAAGCTTCCAACCCAATAAAAACACCTGCCAGCTACATCACACCTCTCTCAAGCATCCCTTCACAACACTGCAGAGGGACTTTGCTAGTTACTCGGATAGTCAACAAGGGCATTAAGGGTGGATTGCAAATTTGAACAGGAAAAGACATCACATCAGATGTGTAACTCATTGGTGCAGATCATGAAGTTGCAGGGATGGAGGAAGTGCAAAACTTCTGTGGAATAATGAGAAGCCAGAGAGAGGAAGAAAAAAGGGGGGTAGAGATGGAAATGAAAGGTGAGAACAGGAGGCTGTTAGGGAGAGATATAGAGGAAGCAGTGGTGACAGGAAGGCCAGGATCAGGGAGAACACAACATGGAGTGAAGCAAGAACGGCACTGCAGGCTCAGCAGCTTATTCTTCATCTTTGTGTTTCTGGGTGCTGCTGGATTGCTTGGGGGAGTAGTGATAGCCCTTCACATGACAGGGAGCCTGAAGACGCAAAGACTGCACTTCACTAATCTTTATAGTCATGTGGCAGAGAATGTTTTCAAGACATATGAGTCTCTACCAAGTGACATGCCAGATGAAGTGCTGCTCTGGAGAGCATCGATGCAAGCACTCCGACCTGGGATTCCCTTTGAAAGGAACCCGAAGATAGCCTTCATGTTTTTGACTGTTGGGCCTTTACCCCTTGCTCCTCTCTGGGAACAATTCTTTCGAGGTCATGAGCATTTGTATTCAATCTATGTCCATGCACATCCAGGCTTTGTGCCAAAGACACGGCGTTCATCTGTATTCTATGGACGTTATATTTTGAGCCAGGTGAGTTTTTATACCAGGGATCACTTGCCTATGTTACCATCACTATTCTGAAATTGCAGATCTGTTGCACTTTTTGTGATTCCAGTATTTTGGGAACATTAGGAATTTGCTGGCTCATATATCAATTTTCTTGGGTCAGATTGGGTCATGTTTTTGTCCCTTCTCTAGATCTTTGATATTTAGTCGGCAAGACCACATGAGTTGATTTTTGTTCTGACTGGACTGTCTGATGTGGATTTCAATCCTTTTACTGTACTATGTTGATGAATGCAGGAGGTGAGGTGGGGTGAGATCTCAGTAATAGATGCAGAAAGACGGTTACTGGCTAACGCATTGTTAGACTTCTCAAATGAGCGATTTGTCCTTCTTTCAGAAACCTGTGCTCCAATGTTCAATTTCACTTTCATGTATGACTACCTTATAATGTCACAATACAGCTTCACAGCAATTTACGATGAGATAGGGCCACAAGGTCGTGGGAGATATCTTCCAAATATGATGCCAGAAATCTCACGGGACCAATGGCGCAAAGGGGGCCAGTGGTTTGAGTTGCAGCGGAAACATGCCATAGCCATTGTTGCAGATATCAAGTATTATCCCAAGCTTCGGGATTATTGCAAGCCTCATTGCTATATTGATGAGCACTATGTGCAGACAATGATGTTTATAGAGTTCCCAAGGGAGATGGCAAATAGGAGTCTGACTTATGTTGATTGGTCACGGGGAGGCCCCCATCCGGCCATGTTTGGTAAGGAGGATGTCACATTGGAGTTTCTTGACCGCATCCGAAAGGACCACAAATGTGGTGACATTGGCCAACCAGACCATGCATGCTACCTCTTTGCTAGAAAATTCTCACCAGGGTCATTGGAACCACTATTGGAGCTTTTACATTTCTCTTAACATAGCTGAACAGATTTGATCATCCTCTGTACTCAACCTCAAACTGGATACATAGCCACAATGATTATTTGCTCTGATGTGTGGTTGGAGTTTTGTTGATGACTTTGGAGAAAGATATGAGCCCAATTACGCATAAGGGCTGAGAGTGTGGACACCAGTTTACCCAGTGGGTGACTGAGACATTCTTTGGCCACCTGCCTGAGATCCTTCTGCACTACCAATTGCATAGTATTCTATTCTACTCAGGCTTGATTTCATGAAGAACATGAGCAGCAGTGAAGGTGCAGGTTAGGCAATACATAACTGGGGATGAGACTCCCTTGATACCAATTTAGTTGAGAAAAACCAGTTTGGTCCCCTCTATGTGGTGGTATGTAAAAATTGATCACTAGCTCCAGTGTGTGATCATCATGGCCGAATGCAGATCTAGATGGAGACAATAATGCAATGAGCCCTTCTCTATGCCATTCATTCTATTGATGGATTGCCATATTTGTTTATAGGTGACGGGTTGTTGAATAACTCTAAAACACATGATCAATTAACAACATTGTGTTATGTGACATGAGATGTAATGATTTTTTTCAATGAAACTTTCACAAACTTTCAACTTGAAAAATCAGACTCTGATGCATACAATGGGTTTTCTTCGTTTTGTAATGAAAAAGCATTTACCCTATTTTGAAAAAAAGAATTCAACCCACCAGATTTCTATAATCGGTTCTAAGCATGTAGCCTTAAAATCTATAAGGTTGAGTAATTTTTTTTGACTTTCATATCAAGATTATAGCCAAATTTGGCTAAATCTTCCTATATATGATCGCCACTTCTGCTCTGTCAGAATTTTCTTCAAAAACAAACATTGATGATGGTGTGCCAGTGATGAACAAATAATGTTTTAGTGATGTCCATGTAATTGAAGAGACACCTTGCATCATTGGATGTAGTTGTATGCATGTGCATCTTCGAAATTGAATTGTACATGAAGCTTCTTCACTTGATACACCAAACATCTTAACATCAACAACTCCATAATCTTACTCAAGAATAACATTGAGTACATTGCTTCAATACATGCACAATTGCAAAAATGATTTTGTAGAATAAGATTCGAAGATTTCATAAGCATAAAAAATGCACCATGATGAGGAGTAAGGTTCAACATTTTATATGCGTTTGTGGATGATGCCATGGAAGCCTTAAATCTTTGCATGCAATGCAAACCTAACATTACTCAATGAATTGATGTTCCTTAACACCAAAGTAATCCGCATGACTACTTTAGGGGCCTCCTCATGCTTCCATTCAAAGGGAACTAGAAGGGTTTATGGACTACACATAAATGTATATATGTATTATTCAAACGTAAAACATATACCGAATTATGCCAATCGTTATGAGGAAGACGTCAATAATTGATTCACTCTATTGAAGAAAGCTCTTACAAGAAAACATCTTGTTCTTGAAATTGTGTAGGTTGTTTGGGTTGGGTTTGGCATGGTTTTGCACTCTTGCAAAACATTGAAGGTTTAAGTTTATAGTCCTAAGAGCAATTCCAACCATGCATTTGTATTTAAGCTCCGTAGATTAAATATCAAGAACCACATGTGATGGCCAACAAAAGAAGTGTTGCAATCAACCAAAGTATGAAGTAACTTGTACCTTATTTAGTAAGGTGGCATAATTGCTAGCAAGGCCTAGCTAGTTAGCCACAATAGTAGGTTGATTAAATTCAAGTTGCAAGTTTCTTGCACTTTGGCAATTTCCCTCAACTCAAAATATAACTAGACAATGGAAACATGAGCTCCCATAATTACTACGTTGACTTGTTTTTCAAGGAGCTTTGTTAAGCTTAGTATCATGTGCACAAATATTGGGCCTAGAAGCTTTTGTTGAGTGGATTCAATATTTTATACTAAAATATTGGGCCTTCTATCGGCTTGCAATTTAACAATAATTTCTTTTGAGGAATTTTGTTTGCAATCAAAATGTCATCCTCCATTAAAAAATAGAAATTATTCATAGGATTAATTGGCCAAATTTGGTTATAAACCATACATGAAATATAAATTTTTAATCATCTTATTATATTTTGGCTACATATTGAAAACCAAATATAGAAATATGAAGATCCTATACTTCTTTTCTTTCTCACTTTTGGCAATTGAAAACATCCAATATTATTTCATTTATATTACATTTATTTATTTTTGTTGAAATCTCACTAGTAAACAAATGTTGTTTGACAAGTACACCTTTAAGACACAACACCTTATAGGGACACAAGTGTTCCATTTCATGTAATTTGCTTTTAGGCTATTACAAATTGCTATATGCATCCCAAAACTAAGCATGAATTTTCATCTTGTGAATCCCAAACCCCAAATCTTACTATGACAAATTACTTGAAAATACTAAAACTCACTCTCACATAATTGTGGGAATGTGATCAAATATTGGGATAGTCATTCAACTTGTTCCCTTGTCATGTTTTAACCTTGATCACAAACCCAAGGCTAGAGTCATGACACCATTGTGCATATTGAAATGAATTCAAGCAAAGTGTTTATTATATCACCTTTTCATTTTTTTTCTCACATAAACAATTTTAAATTTGAACCATTTTTTTCACCACACATATTTAGTACCACAAAACAATCCCAACTTTATATGGATTATGGGAAAGAATGACATATATAAACAATTTTGAAAAACTCTAAATCCAGTTCACATTGTTGAACTTTGAACCAACCCCAAGACATAGTTGAACTTTGAACCAACCCCAAGACATAGTTGTAGTTTGATTGGGCCTTTATCACATGTTTGCACATATAAAATGCTTGCAAGGTCAAAACATGTTCAAAGGAGTCAAAAGGGCATAATTGAATGTTAAACATAATTAATCAAAATCAAAAATTTGTTTATGTTTTGCCATTTGAAACCATAACCATCTTGGTTAACTGTATATTTTCCTTGATGTCAAGAAACTCAAATTAAAAATCCATTTGATCCTATTTTAAGTTTAGGTTTTAATTTAGGATGTTTGAAAGTGAACACTTATTACATTAATAGACAATCTAGCAAAGGATTGTCAAAATGATTCATATAATAAATGCATTTTGATGGGGAAAATAAAATGATAAAAACCTATTAACCACATTTTAAAATATCATAATTTTATAAATGTGGGATTTTAAAACTTTAAAAATTCAAAAGATTTTTTAAAAATTGTTTCAAATTTTCAAAACTTCATAATTTTTTTACCACATATAAATGGGGTATAATGGACATTATGTTTTAAAAAATTAACTTGTAATAAAAAAAAAAAGAAATGTAAAAGAATATAAATTGATTATGATTTGAAATTATGATCGTTTTTCAAGATGAAACATTGAATATGCAAGGAATTTTCACACTTATTCAACAATGATTAACAAAGAAAATGTGATGTATTGAAGCAAGTTTAAATACTTTATATAACAAGTTGCAAAAAACTTTGTTGAAAAATTCATTTACATGGAAAAGTCATTTTTGGGTAAAAAAAATTGCAATTCTTATTTAAAGTAATACCATTGACTTCTTTAAACATGTTTTGACCTTTTAATATAATCCAACAAAGTAAATTTTCATTATATTTTCAATAGCACACCCCACATAACTAAATTGTATTATCTAAAAACAACATTCATTTGTGTTAAATTGTTTGAAGTTCATTTTAATCAAATCTTCATGAGCCAAATCAACAATGAGTAAGAAAGATTGAATGACAAACTACTTCCATTTAAGCACCTTGCAAATTTGGTAATTCCCCATTTCCTACATGGTGCCAACTCCAAAAATTTATCACTTTTGACAATTCATTTCCTACTAGCTATCTCCATTCATATATCATATAAATGGTTAAGAAACATCTTTTTAAAGTGGAGATTATTTCACTCATAAGAGTTGCAAACGATTATCACAAAAAACACATGGTTGAGAAAAAACACAATTTCTTCAAACTATGGAATTTGATACAAGATTCTGATACACTTGAATGGTCACAAAGTGTGGGAAAAAAAAAAGATCAATTGTCAACTATCTTCAAGATTCAAGTTTTAATAATATGTAACATTCATATTTGAAGTACAAACATTGGTACAAATAAAAAAGATTAAAGTAGCCGACGATGAACACAACTTATCAAATTATGAAAAAATATATATATATATTTAAATAACATATCTTTCATAGAGCTCCTTAAGATTAAAAACCTTCATAATTCATTTTGTGGTGGCATTTATGTTCCCATTCATGAAATGTGTAATTTGAATAAGAAAATCATTTAAGGTTGCGATGTTAAATATTTCTATTGTAAAAAATGAAAGAACCATAAAAAATTTCAGAAAAAGGTCTATTGTAACAATTTTTTATGACAAGAATCCAAGAAAATGGCAAAGTAAGAAAGTGTCAATTATACAAAATGCTCAAATTGTAACTTGTAAAGGTTGTAAGAAGAAACCAAAAGTTGAAACAACAATTGTGTAGAAAATTACATCATGAAATGAAAACAAAATCAAATTAATCCTAACAAAACTCACTTTGATGACAAGAAATTGTGATATAGTTAAGCTTGGAAGGTTACAATTTGAAACAACTTTTTTAGATTCAAAATGTACCTTGCATAATCACATCAAAATGATACTACAAAATCAAAACAAAACCCAACAAGTTGACAAGAAATTATGATCGAGGACCAAGCTTGGAAGGTTATAGCTTTGAACAACTTTTTTCTAATATATAGAATGAGCTTGCAAAATCACATCAAAATGATATTATAGTATTGATAGAAACAAAATTCAATCTAATGACAAGAAATTATGATTGAGGACCAAGCTTGGATGGTTATAGCTTCAAACAACTTTTTTTAATATACAAAATGAGCTTGCAAAATCACATCAAAATGATACTACAATATTGATAGAAACAAAATTCAATCTAATGACAAGAAATTATGATCAAGTACCAAACTTGAAAAGTTACAATTCCCAACAATTTTTTCAAATATAATACATGAACTTTGTAGCTTTTCCTGACATTCATTGAAAATAAAACAAAATCGATTGAAACAAAATTCAATCTAATCACAAGAAATTCTGATTTAGTTGAGCTTGAAAGGTTATGATTCTTAAAAAATACTTCAGATGCAAAATCACATGAAAATTATAATATTATATTGATTGAAACAAAATTCAATTTATTGACAAGAAATTGTGATCTAGTCAAACTTAGAAGGCATAGTTCTAAAAAAATTCTTATAAGCTGAAATTGTAAAAAAATCTAAAAAACCATCCCATACTTCATGTTTCATTTTGAAGCCAATCACTTACGATGCTTCAATGCTTGAACAAGAACATAAGTTGAAACCTCCATTGAATTTCATTGATAATGAACTATAATTTGAAATGAAGGCCATGCTCAAATCAAGATAGGACAAATGTGATGACATGAATGGGAATATTAAATGAAAAAGTTATGATGTCATAGAAGTTTCTTGACAAATAAATTTAATATGGATAATGCCCAAGAAGTCATAGAAGCTTTCCATAACTAACCAACGAGCATAGGAACCTTAAGCTATGATGAGAACATCATTTTTTATTTATTTTAGTGTGGAAAAAGTTTGCGTAATCCAAAGGCATTGTACCAAGTTGAGTTAAGTCGATCATGCACACAACTTAAGGTCACAACACCTTTTCTAGAATAGATCAAAAATAGCATAATAGGAGTCCCATGGTGAAATGGGTGGACAATGATTGGCTTATCGAGGCTTAAGCTTTACTCAAACAATGGAGATGGATATGTCATTCACTAAACTAAGTTCTTACCTAATCTAATCCCAAAGTCTTTATTCTCTTCAACATGGACAAATATCTTTTTGGTAAAGATGTTAACAATTTGATTACATAGGATTGCAATCAATTTTTGAAGCAAAAACACATCTTGTTTATTATAACGATGAAGGAATTGGATAAAAATTAGTTCTTCTCGTGAATAATGTTTACAAGTAACTTTAGATTCTTCCCTTAGTTTTGTGTGAAGGATGCAATTTAATTTTCTATATTCACATTAAAACTGACATGATTCCATTTCTACTTTTTAGAGTTGACAATGTTTGCAAATGAATTGATGGGCCTTTACTTTGTCAAGATTGATTCGGTTCATTCTTAATTAGATTTGTGTGGAAAACACATGAAAATTCTTGGAAAAGAAAAGAATGGACAAGAAGGTACAACTCTCTCTCCCTCCCTCTCTCTCTCTCTCTAATTGTATCATGTAGTTTCACTTTTCCCTAAGAAGAGAAAAAGAGCAAAACTTCACATTCATGTTCCTCTAGCATGATGTGAAAATATTCATCATACAAACACTATTACTTCATAATCACAAAACATATATGTTATGTTCAAAAGTGTACAAATATCCATTTGAATGTCTTGAATAGCTATAGAAATGTCCAATGCACTTCTAAAAAAAAACATAAGAAACACAAATCCATTTTGAATTCGAGACTACGTGATGTCATTTCAACTTTTGTTGAAAAATGTACAATCATCACCAAAACAAACCGGGGATTGTTGTAAAATCCCTAGCATAATAGCTACAATCTGTTATGGACTATTCCAAAAAAAAAACAAATTAATTGAGGACCAAATCTCTCCATGTATTTGATCAATAATGCCATCACCTAATTGAAGTTTTGGATCTACTTACTTACCCTGCACTATGAATCGCTTAACTCCTCCTGCAATAGACAAATTTCCCCTCCAAGTTGCTCATCACCTTGAAGCTTGGAATAGCTTCCGGAAGGCACATCGGCGTCATCTTGATTTGCCACAACCATTGGTGACTTGGATGACTGGATTGGATTAGATTGACGCAGGGATCCTGGGTTTGTGGTCTTTGACAATGGATCACCTGCAACTCCGGCTTCTAGAGTATCATCGGCAACATCATTGGGAGCTAGAAGAAGAGGTGCATTTAGGTCAGCAATCATGTCATTGGGTTCATCCAGATTCATTGTCATTGTCAAAATCATTGCAAGCAGAGCGCATCCACTTGGAACAAAAGCAAGCGCCACACGGATCAGGGAGCAGTGACAATTGGTAGGGAATGTCATTGTCAGCAGACTTTCATCAGGACACATCCGTGTTTGCACTAAAGAAAAAAAAACCCATGTTAGAATTGCACCCAATGAAACAACACTCCACAAGAGACAAATTCACCCTAAAACGATGCAAAACGATGCAATCTAATGGGGAAGATGCAGTGTGTACACTCATTCACTAAGACAGAAAGCCAAGAATCTTTGGGCACTAAAAAAGACATGAATTTCTTGATCACATGATTGAGTGGTTTCTTTTCCATACCATTCATTCCTTCAATTGCATACAGTGCAATCCCACACGCAAGTTTGTCGAGAAAACTCAAAGACCCATATACAAAACCACAGCCACTTAGATTCTTGCTCACCAAGACCCCCTCCATACTCGTAGCTGTGACCTGTTCAGAGTCCCCCAAATTTCTCTCAACTTCTGTCTGCTGCTTTCAACTTAAGTGTCCAAAAAATTCACACTGCAGCAGCAGCAGCAGATCCAACTCCAATTTGGGCCCAAACTGAAATATGCAGCTGAAAAGGTAATTTCAAACAGAATAAGTTTCTAGAGGTGCACTTACAAGCATGAAGGCATTTCCTATGCCAATGAAAAGGGATAAGACATAGATCAGGGAGTCCAGACTTTGTGGAAGCAGAAGAAAAACGATGCTTGACAAAATCCACAGCACAGCCCCCACACTGAACACAAATTTCAAGTGAAAAGGTGTCCAGTGAAGCTCCTGGTAACAAACAAACACACACACACACACACAAAGCTTTCAATGTCTCAGATGTGCTTTTCCTTTCTCATGATTGTCCATCTTGTGCAATACTACATATATGAGATTGTAGAGAAAAACTCTACATTCACTCCAACAAAAATGGGTGCTTCTTTGTCATGTTGAGTGAGGTCGACTATTTGGGGTGCAAAAAAACCCATGCCTGCATGAGTGTGTGGGGTGCATGGGTGTTGGAGTACACTCATGCACCCCTTTTTAGCCCTTTCCCACACACCCACACCACATTTTCTCATACCCAAAATAGCAACAACCCCCTTGTTGAGCTAAACTGATAAATCAAAACACACTGCAATGAATGATACACTTCATATAAAACTTTCAAATGGTTTCAATAGAATACATTTTGACTTGAAAGATAACCCAGTTGTAGAGAGTACCTGCAGCAGGATTGAGGCCAGGAAACTGCAACCATAGATTATTGCTGGGATCTGGTGCACAGGAAGGCAACCCAAATATGAACTAATTTTCTGTAAGCTCCCTGAAGGCAGCATCTTTTCTTAAACGAAGTTGCAGAATTCGGATGTGGAGACAGCAAGGAGTCAATGGACTGCTTACCACTGCCTTTGATGATTGTCCCATTTGAAGATCATCAATGAGGTAAAATGGTATGAGTGCCTGCCCAACTCCAATCCCAGAGAATTATTGAATTGGTCTCTTGCGGGTTCTCTACTAACCACAGAGATAGGCTGAAAGATATATCAGTGCATGCACAACAGACACAATTGTATACCTCTGAACCAAAACAGAAAAAGAACGATCTATTGAACATATGAAACAGCATTATTACCTGAGACACATTGATTGTAAGTCGGGTGAGCACATAGACAGTTGCCACTTGGTAATACAAGAGCTTCGAGAACCAAATGTCCACACCTACTTTGTTTGCACATTCTTTGGAGTCTTGAACGTGATGGTCCAGTCTCGGTTCCTTAACAACTACGAGGAAAAATAGCACAAAAATGCTACCAGTTGCAATTGCGACTCCCGCAATCCAACTATACTGCATTCCAGAAAAATAAAAAAAGACAGTCAAAACCAAAAGTTTTTTCCACTAAAATTCTCGACCCAAGTCTCAAAGGGTGTTCTGAAATTTTCTTCCCCAACTATATCCACAACAAAAGAAAAGATCAAGTCAGTCAAACAGAGATCGATGAAGTTGCAGAGAAATCTCCACAACAACAATTAAAGGTAACATGACAATGAGTGCAGTCATAACCTCATGAGAGTCGCTCACAAAGTGACAGACCATCACCTTCATCACAAACGGCAGTG
>Ga0116227_10003963_pt1 | contig 32438 bp, 29 predicted proteins | sample S1TSphgellanicum_FD_89693 | JGI IMG/M metagenome (GOLD analysis project Ga0116227, IMG submission 89693) | Host-associated microbial communities from peat moss isolated from Minnesota, USA - S1T2_Fb - Sphagnum magellanicum MG | ecosystem: Host-associated > Plants > Peat moss > Unclassified... | reverse complement strand
GAGAACAATCAGCATCACCTGTTGTTCATTGAGTTCAAACGCGCCATGAATCAGGTGCAGCAGTTCCTTGACGAACAGCACCACATAAACGCCTTGCGCGACGATCAGGCCCAGGTAGAGCGGTAACTGCAACCAGCGCGAAGAAAAGATCAGGGTGGGCAACGGTGACAGGTGCGCGGCGGATGACTCGGACTTCATTGGGGGTTCCGGAAGGTGGGGTGCTGAGGAAACTTTGGAGCGTAAACATCTTATCAAGACGCGGGATAGACCGGGGTTTGGCTATAAAGTGCCGCAGCTCTGTCGTTCTTAAAGGTAATAATTTTAGTTATAAGTAAATAAATAAACACAACTTGGCATGGCCTTTTTGTATCTGTTGCGCCATTGTTGAATGCACGCGGTCTCACCGCAGTATCTATCCCACAGGAGCATTACATGAGTACGACTCGAAATGTCGCCGTTATCGTCGGCAGCCTTCGCAAGGAATCTTTCAATCGCAAGATCGCGCATGCACTGGCGGCCGTTGCGCCGTCGTCGCTCAAGTTCGAGATTGTCGAGATCGGCAACCTGCCGCTCTACAACCAGGATCTCGAAGGTGGCGACCACACCCCCGCCGCGTGGAGCGATTTTCGCAAGCAGATCAAATCCAGGGATGCGGTGTTGTTCGTGACGCCTGAATACAACCGCTCGGTGCCGGCCGCATTGAAGAACGCCATCGATGTAGGCTCGCGTCCTTATGGGCAGAGTGCCTGGAGCGGCAAACCCTGTGGCGTGATCAGTTCTTCAATCGGCGCGGTCGGCGGTTTTGGCGCCAATCATCATCTGCGCCAGTCACTGGTGTTCCTCGACATGCCGGTGCTGCAACAACCTGAAGCCTACATCGGCGCGGCGGATAAATTGTTTGGCGACGACGGCAAGCTCAATAACGAAGGCACGGCAGGCTTCCTGAAGAAATACGCCGAGACGTTTGCGGCCTGGATTGAAACGCACGCTAAACGCTAGCGAAACCCCGCGTGTACGTGTCATCCCGAGCAAAGCGAGGGATCTTGCCTTGTTTGGCTTGGCTGGTTTCGCAGCAAGATTCCTCGCTTTGCTCGGAATGACAGGGCTTAACTTTTTCGCTTGCTGCTCCCCTAAAGACTTCTGCGGCTCTGAAAGCGATGACGCCGACCGGTGATCGGGTCATCAAACTCAATCGCTCGTGCCAGCAGTTTCAGTGGACGCGAAAAATCATCTTCGGCCTCTTCGCGCAAGGCCGGATAAAAATCATCGTTGAGGATCGGCGCGCCGAGTCCGGACAGATGCACACGGAGCTGGTGCTTGCGCCCGGTGATGGGGCGCAAGCCGTAAAGGCTCAGCTTGCCGCGTGTGGCGATCACGTCAATATGGGTTTCGCTGTTTGGTGCGCCGCCCACTTCCGCCATGCGGAAAAACGGCTCGCCTTCTTCGATGCGACTCATGCGCGTCAGCGGGAATGAGACGTCGGGCAAGGTGGGCGCCAGCGCTTCGTAAAACTTTTCCACTTCACGCTTGGGAAACAGGGTTTGATACGCGCTGCGCGTCGCCGGATTCTTGGAGAACACGACGACGCCCGCAGTGCCGCGATCAATGCGATGCAGCGGCACCAGATGCTCCAGTCCGAACTCGCGCTTGAGTCGCACCAGCAAGGTCTGTTGCAGGAAACGGCCAGCAGGAATCACGGCGAGGAAGTGCGGCTTGTCAGCGACCAGCAGGTGTTCATCTTGGAACAGGACTTCCGCTTCAAAGGGAATCGCTGTCTCTTCTGCCAGCTCACGATAGTAGTGAACATTGAGTCCCTCGACGTAAGCGCTGTTGGCGTTGATGGGAGTGCCGTCATCGCCCACCACCAGCCCACGCTCGAAGCGTGACCACCACTCGGCCAGGCTGATTTCAGGGAAGCGTGCTTCAAGAAATTCCAGCAGCGTATTCCACGGCCCGCGCGGAAGCTGCACGCTGCTGGCGCCGACGCCATCACGGAGCGGCAGCGGCTTTTTCACTGACGTCGAAACGTCACGACCAGCACATCCCGATACGCAGGCTGCGCTGCATCCAATGGCTCGACGGCGGTCACACCATGAAACACGCGTGCGTCATCAATCAGCGTGGCGTCGAAAGGATGCGTGAGCGTGAAGCTGCCGAGGCTGCGGCCATCCGGCGCGTGAATGGTGGTGGTGCCGCTGGCGATGTTTTGGCGACGCACGAGCAGCACGAGCACGTAATCAACGCCATCGCGGTGCATGCCTTCCGGTGTGGGCAGGCCCTGCATGCCGGCGCGTGCTTCAATGCGGAACTGATGGGCCTCGACATGCCAGCGCGCGATCTGCGGCGCCAGTGTGCCAAACGTCGCGCTGCAGAATTGCAGGATTGTGTGAAGACTTTCGCTGGCCGCGCTGGCGTCCGCAATCGGTTCAAACCAGCGTTCAACGCCGCCGTTCAGGGTGTTGTAGTCGGTGCTCTGGTAGTGCGGCTGATGCGGCTGGCGCTGGACGTCGCCGCGCGCGGTCACCGCAAAAGTGGCATGGCGACGGCGCCGATAGCGCCCGCCATCAGCCATGTAGCGGTCCAGCGGCATGTCGTTCCAGCTGGCGGCGAAAGTCTCCCAGTCACCGAGGCGGCCCTGGGCTTCCAGCAGGGGACGCAGCTCGGTCCCACGCAAAAAAGTGTGTCCTTGGTGCAGCAACTCGCCACGCCATTCCCGGGCGTTGGGGTTTGCGGCAGTGGTGGGGGCGGCAGTCGACATGCGTATACAAAGCGATCAGGGGCGGGATGATCGGGCTCCGGGGGCGGGGCGGTCAAGGCGCTACCGTTGGTCAGGCCGGCATTGACGGGTCAGGCGATCGCGCTAGGCTCAATTGCCGTCCTGCGCTGTCTCATGTGATCCGCAGGTAGTTGATGCGGAGCGTTGTGGCAGTTGTTGGGTGCGGTCCGGCCTAGCTCAATAGTGGGGTAATGCCATGAATGATCTCGATACCATCACGATGCTGAACCGACTGATTGTGGTCTCCAAGGACGGCGAGAGCAGCCTGCGGGCTGCGGCAGAAGAGGCCTACCATCCCGCATTGAAAGCTTCACTCATGTCCTACTCGCGCTTTTTCGGCGAGGCAGCCATTGAGTTGCAGCATGCGGTCGCCGATCTCGGCGGCGCACCCAAGGCGCTGGGCACGTTCGGCAATACCCTCCATCGCACCTGGCTGCATCTGCGTTCCGTCGCGCAGGGACATAACGAAGATGTGTTGCTGGATGAGATTGAAGGAGACGAGCGTCTTGTCGCCGAAAGTCTTGCCCGCGCCGTGCGCGAGGAAACCCCGCCCGCCGTGCATGATTTGCTGGAACGTCAGTATGAAGGCGTGCTCAGGCATTACGGCGAGCTCAGGGAAATACGCGAAAAGCTTCACTAGCGAGCAAGCTGCAAGCTTCATGTTGCAAATCCATGCGGGTCAAAATCAGCATGGGCATTCTTGACGACACCGCGTTCGTTGCGCAGCCGTGGCCTGCGCGTATCTTGACCACTCTCAATCCTCAGAGGAGAAACACATGATTGGAACCATCGTGATCGGATTTTTCGCAGGCCTGCTGGCGAAATGGCTGCACCCTGGGAAAGACGATATGGGATTCATCATGACGATACTGCTCGGCATCGGCGGTTCGTTTGTCGCCACCTATCTTGGGCAGGCGCTGGGTCTGTATCAGGCCGGTCAGGTCGCCGGTTTCATCGGCGCGGTCGTGGGTGCCATCGTCCTGCTGGTGGTTTACGGCATGATCGTCAAGAAGAGTTGAGGCGGGAGTACTCCCGCTTCAACCAAGGCCCCTCACGGGGCCTTTTTCTTTTTCACGGATTTTCTCGTCACCGGCTTCTTGGCGGGCGCTTTCTTTTTGACGGCGATTTTCTTGACAGCTTTCTTCACAACTTTCTTAACCGCCTTCTTCGCTGCGGGCATCTTCTTTTTCACCGGCGATGCGGCGGCAGGAAATTTCACCCCGGTGAGTTTTTCCGACAGCGTCCACAGTGCCGCCGCCAGCTTGGGATCGCGCGCCATCGGGCGTGCATCAACCACGGCGGGATAGCCGCGGAATTCCAGGAACCAGCTATCCGGCCCGATGTATTCGCCGGGCTGCATGTGCTGCACCGTCGCTGCGTAGAGCGAAGGCAGCGCGCCCATATCGGCGGGCTGCGCCACCAGGCGGTTGCCGGCATTCATCGCCAGGCGTTTGAGCCGCGAGGTCTTTTCCTTGGTGCCAAAGCCGATGTTGGTGGCCGAGTAACCGGGATGCGCCGCCACCGCCATCGCTTTGCTGCTGCGTTGTTTCAGCAGGCGGTCAAGCTGGTAGTGGAACAGCAGGTTGGCCAGTTTGCTTTTGCCGTAGGCATCCGCCTTGTTGTAGCTGCGGCGTTCCCAGTTCATGTCATCCAGATTGAGCCCGCGCGTGAATTTGTGCGCGATGCTGGCGACGGTGACGATGCGCGCGCCGGGCGTTTGTTCAAGCAGGCTGAACAGCAAGCCGGTCAGGGCGAAATGCCCGAAATGATTGGTGCCCATCTGCATCTCGAAACCATCGCGTGTTTTCTGATACGGCAGATGCATCACGCCGGCATTGTTGCAGAGGATGTGCAGCTTCTTGTGCTTGCGCTTGAATGCCGCGGCGAAAGCGCGGATTGAAGCGAGGTCGGCCAGATCCAGCGCCATCGCTTCAACCTTGGCTTTTGGCGCGCGGCGGCGCACCTCGGCCAGCGCATCCTGGGCGCGGCGCGGATCGCGGCAGGCCATGATCACCGTCGCGCCCGCCTGTGCCAGCCCGGCGGTGGTTTCCAGTCCGAGGCCGCCGTTGGCGCCGGTAACGATGGCGATCTTGCCGTTGAGGGACGGGATGTCGCGGAGTGTCCATTGACTCATGCGCAGGCTCTGAGGGTAGGTGTTGAAGGGTATTGTGCCTGCTGCTGCGGAGAACATATACGTAGCCCGGAATTTTTCAGGAGACCTGGGACATGGATGGCATGGGCTATCAACCTTTCGAGATACCGCGCAACGGAGCGTTCCTGCGTGGCGCGGTGTGGGGCCATGGTCCGCGCACGGTGCTGGCCTCGCATGGCATCACTGCCAATCATCACACCTTCAAGCCGGTGGCTGAACGGCTCGGGCCGGACTACCGGGTCATCGCCATCGATCACCGCGGGCGTGGTGGCAGCCGCGACATTTCCGGTCCCTGGGGCGTCCAGCATCATGCGGAAGACCTGATGGTCGCGCTGGATCACTTCGGCATTGCGCGCGCCGACGTTCTGGTCGGGCACTCGATGGGCGCATTCGTGTCGGCGGTGACGGCGGCGCATCACCACGAGCGCATCGGCGCTACGCTGTTCGTGGATGGCGGGCTGCCGATCATCGAGCGCATTCCCTGGTATGTGCCGGTCAGCCTGTTCCTGCGACTGCTGTTGGGGCCGTCGATGAACCGGCTCGACATGCGTTTTGCCAGCCGCGAAGCCTATCTCGATTACTGGCGGCAGCATCCCTCGCTACAGACCGAGTGGTCGGCCGACATTGAACGCTACGTCATGAATGATCTCATCGGCACCGCGCCTGATCTGCGCTCCGGTACCGTCAAGGCCGCGGTGATTGGCGATACGCGCAGCATGCTCAATAGCACGCTGGTGCAGGACTCGCTGCGCCTGTTACGCCTGCCGGTGCGTCTGCTGCGTGCACCGCGCGGCATTCTCAATGCAAAACCGATCTACAGTGACGCCCACATCGAACGCTGGGCACCGCAGATCGCACAGTTCTCCAGCGCGATGGTCGACAACGTCAACCACTACACCATCCTGATGTCGCCGCGAGGCGCCGATGCGATTGCGCGGGAGATTCGCGCGCTGCTTGAAGTGTCGCGATAGGTCAGCGCATCAGTTCCACGGTCAGCGGCTGCGCCAGGATCCACAGGCCGGCGACGGTGAAGGCCACCATCATCAGCAGCATCGGCAACTGGCTGAGCCAGGCCTGGCGCGGCGTCGGGAACACGCGCAGGGCAATGCGATGGGCGACGTAGACGCTGACGATGTGGCCAAACAGGATCAGGCCGACCTGGGTATGCCAGACCCAGCCCATCGGCGGCAGGATCGGCGCTACCAATTTGTTGGCGGTGCCCAGCAGGTTCCAGCGCCAGCCGAAGGGATCCGACAGCAGGCTGACGATCTTCAATCCCTGTGTCAGCAGCAGCGTGGAGTAATGCGTGGCGTGATACACCAACGCGATCGGCAGCAGGCTGTAGCCGAAGTCCAGCGCCAGCTCACGCAGGGAGCGCGTGCTGCCGGTGAGGACTCTGGCGATTGCCAGTGCTGCGAGATAAAGCGCGAAGTAGAGGAAAGGCGAGGCCAGCAGCCAGAAACTTTCCCAGCAGAAATACCAGTCAAGCATGCGCGCGACATCGGCGCCTGGGCGCGTGCCCGCCAACGCAGTGACCCAGCCGGTGGGATCCCACCAGAACAGCGCGACCCACCATTGGGTGGCGCGCAGGCCGTCGAAAGCGGTGGTCGACAGCATCGCCAGCGCAAACAGCACCGTTGCCAGTTGCGTCGGGCGCTCCTGCCACAGTCCGGAAAACGGCAGGCGCCAGCGCAGGGCGCCGCGCTGGTATTCGACCGGCGCCATCAGTGCGACCAGACGCAGGAACAATGAAAAGAATTCGACGTGCCGGAACCAGTGCGTGCTGCCAAACAGGCCAACGCCGATCAGGTTGAAGCCGCTGTAGCCCAACAGCAGTGCAGCCAGCGAAAACGGCGTGCTGTGGCCGAACAGCTCAAAGCCGATGAAGCCCATGTAGAGAACCAGCGCCGGCCAATTGCCCAGCCTGGTCGGATAGATGAAACGCCCGCGCGCATAGCCGCGCCAGATCCGGTCGATGAGCGCGGCCAGCGTGCGCCAGGGATTGATCGCCGCGTAGAGATTGCCGGCGAACGCAGTGAAGTAGGTGAAGCCGAGCACGAACACGATCCAGAAGCAGGTCATGCTGAAGTTGCGGTAGGGATCGCGGTTGCCGATCAGCCCCGCAACGATGCACAGCAGCAATGCCATCAGGCTGAGCGTCTGCAACAGGGGTCGGATGAACCGCAGCCCGCGCGGGATGGCGCGGAGCGCTTGCCTGGCCTCATCCCGGTGCGCCGAAGGCGTGCTGGCGAAATAGCCGATCAGCAGAAACGACAGCAGCAGGGCCGAAGCCGCGGCCCAGCCATACATCCAGAATGGCACCGGCAGGTTGTACAGGCGGCCAAAGCCGTGCGCCGCCGCAGTCAGCGGCGGCGCCAGCAACGAGAGTGCAGCGGCGCGGGCGAGAACGTTTCCGCGCCCGGCGCTGACGGCCGTGGCCACGCGCTTACGGCGTCGGCAGGCTGCGTGCACTCACCGATGCCTTGAGCGTCTGCTCCCACATCTGCAGATAGGTTTCGGCGGAAGTGTAGAGCGCATCGATGGTTTCCTTGCCGCCCTCGATCCGCGCTTCTTCGATGATGTCCGCCACCAGGCCGTAATTGGCTGCGCCGACTTCATCCATGTTCCAGGACTGTCCGTCGGGAATCGACAGCATCTCCACCTTCAGCGGTGCGATGCCCGCGGCCGCGAACTGCGGACCCCAGCCAGGACCCTGGAACAGGGTGAATGGATATTGGATCGGCGTGGTGCCGGCGCCGCGCGGACCCGGCAGGTTGCGCAGGCCGTTGGCATCCGCACCGTAGCCCATGGAGAGCGGACGCGTGGTGTTGGCCTGCCAGATCGGTTTGAGCTTCTGCACAAAGTCCGCAAGGCCTTTACCGTTGGGCAGGGCCGGATAAATGATGCCGCCCTGGCGGATCATCTGCGCCGCCTGCGCGTTGCTGATGCCGCCGTGACCGCCGTGACCGGAAACCATCGGATAGGACGGACTGGTTTTGGCGGTCTGGTCGAGCATGTACTGCTTGCTCTTGATCTCGGCGTGGTCGATATCGAGGATGAAGCCCTTCTTCATCATCTTGTCGATTGCGTACTTGCCCAGGTCGGTGACCGTGCGCGCGTTGCACTGACGGCCGGGGCCATAAACCGGCAGCAGCCCGCCGCTGCTGGTGAAGTCGGTAATGGCCTTGGTGATGACATCGGTGAACTGGGTGAGCGCGGCGGTTTCCATGACGGCGCCGGCTTCGTAGAAGTAGGTCGGGCCTTCGCCGCCGTTCTCGCAGGGATAGGTTTTCCAGAAGCCGTGCACGTCGGTGAAGCCGACATAGTTCAGGATCGAGCTGAAGATGCCGGTGCCGCCGAGGGCGGTGTCGACATCGTGATAGGTAAAGACTTCGCGCACGCCCAGATCCCAGGCTTTATCAATCTCGCGGTCGATGTCTTCCTTGGTGCAGCCGCTGGTCTCGCCACCACCCGGCAGGAATTGCACGCGGCAGTGGAACAGGTTGGGGAATTCGAGGCCGGGGATCACCGCCAGCTTGCCTTGGGCAATCACCTGCCGCGCTTCAGCCGGATCCTTGACGATGCGATACCAGCCCTTGCCCGGGCCGCCTTCCTGCGCATCGACGTAGTTCTGGATGTCGTAGAGATATTCCACCTGCAGCATGCCCACATCCATGTCACGGCATTCGGCGGTCTTGTTGCCGACGGTGGCCCTGGCGATGTTGCACAGCGGTTCGATATTGGTGCCATGAACGGTCATGGTGCGCAGGCCGGCTTTCCAGGCGCGCTCGACCCACTTGTAGTACATCTGCTGGTGCAGTTGTGAATCCGGCTTGGGCCAGCCGATGAAGGTAGGCCAGCCGACGGTGTCGTGGGTCTGGGTGGGATCCTGGTCGAGGATGATGTTCTCGGCGCTGAGGATGCCCTGCGGTCCGTGCATCACCGAGCAATTCTTCAGGGCCTCGACAACGCCGAAGCGGTCTACCGCGTGGCCGTACATCACGCCACCAGCCGAAGGCCCGCGATTGCCGCTGCCATCGGACATGTCCGAACCCATCGCCATATGCGCGTGTACTTCGGCAAAGCCGATCACCGGCCGGCCGGCGGCGGGGCCGGTGAACGACGTGGCGTCGATGCCCGTCGGCATTTCCGGATATTCGCTGCAGCCCTCGGCCGGTTCAAAGCTCAAGGTGCAGGCCTGGCCGCCCAGTTGCAGGGTGCCATTGCTGCCCAGCGACAGTGGGTTGCCGGTGGTGGCCGCGGTGTAGCGGCCCTGGTCGCCGTCAACGGTCCAGTCCGAACCATTCGCGGGACTGGCGGTGGCGTTTACGGCAGAACCGCTGCCGGTCATCAATTTCCGGTCGCCGGTGTAGAACAGGTAGCGGCCGAGGCCAGCGGGTTTCATGTAGAAGCGCTCGGCACCGGCTGCCTCGTTGCCATTGGCAACGAACTTGGCGCCGTTGCGGGTGACGTAGACATTGTTGGCCTTGAGCACGAAGCAGCGATTGGCCATGTCGTAGCGCGAAACCACTGGTGTGTTGGTTGGCGGTGGCCCGGATGTGCCGCCCCCCGCGACGCCGGAAGACCGGTTGCAGCCAGCGAGGGCGGCCGTCAGTGCCAGAATAAGAGAGCAGGTTGCTGTGGTGCTGCGGGACATGTACTTCCTCCGGGTCGTGTGCGCTCTTGATGGCGCTTTTTTGATGCGACACGGTAGCTGCGCCAGAGGAATAAAAAAATGGTAAAGATTGCCTTCGTGCAGCCGCCCTGGCTCGCGTTTTGCGTTTATTGATCAATATTTCAATATTATTGAAATATGGCTGTGGGCGGCGTAAGGTGTGCGCATGGCCCGGCCTCTTCAACATCCCTCCGTCAAGGATCTCACCGTCGACAGTCTGCTCTATGCGCTGTCCGATCCGGTGCGCCGCGGCATCGTCGTCAAGCTGATGGGTTGCGACGGCATGAGCTGCAACAAGGCCTGCGACGACCTGCCGCCGTCGACCGTGTCCTTCCACCACAAGATCCTGCGCGACGCCGGGCTGATCCGTTCGGAAAAGCGCGGCGTCGCGGTCATCAACACCGTGCGCAAGGCCGACATCGACAAGCGCTTTCCGGGCCTGCTCGACGCGGTGCTGCGCCACCACAAACCCGGCAAATAGATTCAGCAAGGAGTTTCCATGGAATACCGTCAGCTCGGCCGCTCCGGCCTCAAGGTTCCCGTCCTCAGCCTCGGCACCGGCACCTTCGGTGGCGTCGGCAACATGTTCAGCAAGTGGGGCAATACCGATGTGAAAGAGGCGACACGCCTGATTGATGTCAGCCTTGATGCGGGACTCAATTTCTTCGATACCGCGGACGTCTACTCCGCAGGCGCGTCGGAAGAAATCCTTGGCAAGGCAATCAAGGGCCGTCGCGACCAGGCGCTGATCTCGACCAAGGCGACGTTCCCGGTGGGCAGCGGCCCCAACGACAAGGGCTCATCGCGCTATCACATCATCAAGGCGGCAGAGGCCAGCCTCAAGCGCCTCGGCACTGATCACATCGATCTCTACTTCATGCATGGCTTCGATGCGCTGACGCCGGTGGAAGAATCACTGAGCGCGCTCGACAATCTCGTCACCGCCGGCAAGGTGCGTTACATCGGCGCTTCCAATTTCTCCGGCTGGCATCTGATGAAGGCGCTGGCGACGTCGGAGCGTTACGGCCTCGGCCGCTACGTCAGCTACCAGGGTTATTACTCGTTGATTGGTCGCGAGTACGAGTGGGAGCTGATGCCGCTGGCGCTCGACCAGGGTGTCGGCACCATGGTGTGGAGCCCGCTGGGCTGGGGCCGTCTCACCGGCAAGATCCGTCGTGGCCAGACGGGCGAAGGGCGCATCGCACAAGGCGGTGCCGGCGGTGGCCCGATCGTTGATGGCGATTACCTGTACAAGGTAATTGATGCCATCGACGCGATTGCCAAGGAAACCGGCAAGACCGTGCCGCAGGTTGCACTCAACTGGCTGCTGCAACGTCCGTCCGTCAGCAACATCGTCATCGGTGCGCGCAACGAGGAGCAGCTCAAGCAGAACCTGGGTGCACTGGGCTGGAAGCTGACCGCCGACCAGATCGCGCGCCTCGACTCGGCGAGCCAGCAGACGCCGATCTATCCCTACTGGCACCAGCGTGATTTCGACGAGCGCAATCCCAAGCCGACGCAGTGGTAAGCCGCTGACCTAGCCCGCGAGCAGGGCGCGGGCGATGTAGCCGCCGCCGATGAAAATGCTGAGCACGACCACCACGAGCTGGCCGTGCTCCAGCATGCCGGGCTTGCGGCTGGCTGTGAGCGGGCTGGACTGGGTCTGGTTCTGGTTCTGGCGGGTCTGTGCGTTCATGGTGGGCTCCATCATTGGAGCGCCTATTCTGCGGATCGCCAGGATAAATAACAGATACACAAATATGCATTTACAGGTGCACAGATAGAGTACAGAATGGCCTGAATAAGCCTTGAATGAGGCCTTGGCCATGGTTTTTTGCAATGTTTAAGTCACAGACCAGTACAGATCCGTCCGGCCCACAAGGCACACGCTACGTCGCCCTGGCGCAGGGTCTGCAGGCCCGCATCGCGGTCGGCGAGCTGCGGCCGGGTGATCGCGTGCCCTCGGTGCGTGAGTTGAACGCACAGAGCGGCTATAGCGTCACTACCGTCCTGCGCGCCTATGAACATCTGGAGGCGCTGGGCGTCGTCGAGTCGCGTCCACGCTCGGGTTACTTTGTTCGCGCCGCGCCTGCTGCGGTGCGCACGCTGCCGCAGGCCATCGCTTCTGCACCGCAACAGCAGCCGAGCCTGATTTCCGCCGATCTGGTGTCGTCGGTGCTCGCCACCGTTTCGCAGCCGGGGCTGCTGCAGCTCAGCCACGCAACGACGGCGCCCGAGTTGATGCCCGTCGCCGCCTTGAATCGCATTGCGCGCAACCTGATCAAGGAGCAGCCCGAGCAGTCACTGGCTTACATGATGTCGCCCGGCCTTGAGCGTTTGCGCCAGCAGATCGCTGGACGGCTCAGTGCCAGCGGCGTGCCCGCCGTTGCCGACGACGTGGTGATCACCACCGGCGCGCTCGAAGCGATTCATCTTTGCGTTCGCATGCTGACGCGCCCTGGCGACACGCTGCTGATGGAATCGCCGACCTACTACTGCCTGCTGCAGATTGCCGAGGAATGCGGCCTGCGCGTGGTGGAGATTCCCAACGATCCCGTGCGCGGCATTGATCCCGACGATGTGCGTCGTGCCATCCAGCGGCATCGCATCAGCGCGGCGTTGCTGGTGCAGAACTTCAACAATCCCACCGGCAGCCTGATGCCAGATGCGGCCAAGCGCGAAGTGGTGACCACGCTCAACGCTGCGGGCATTCCGCTGATCGAAGACGACATCTATGGCGAGATCGGATTCTCGGGCGGTCGCGCAACGCCGATGAAGGCCTTTGATGAGGATGATCGCGTCTTGCATTGCGGATCGTTCAGCAAGACGCTGTCGCCGGGTTTGCGCATCGGCTGGGTGCTGAGCCGTCGCCACCAGCGCGAATTGAGTCGACGCAAATTCACCACGTCCTGTGCGACGGCTTCACTGCCGCAGCTGATTGTCAGCCGCTATCTAGAAACCGGCGGCTACGAGCGTCATCTGCGCAAGCTGAGAACGGATCTCTCGCGTTCGGTGGCGCGTATCTCCGATGCCGTGCTGCGCGAGTTTCCTGCCGGCACCAGCGTGGCGCGGCCGCAGGGTGGTTTCGTGCTCTGGATCGAATTGCCCAAGCAGATCGACGCGATGGAGATGTTCCGTCGCGCCGCGCAGCAGGGCATCGCGATCAGCCCGGGCATTCTCTATTCCGCCGATGGGCGCTATCACCATCACATCCGCCTGAACTGCGCGGTGTCGTGGACACCAGCGTTGGAGCAGGCCTTGCGGACATTGGGAAAATTGGCGAGGTCGCTCTTGTGAAAGCGCCTGCCGTCGCGCAGGAGTGAGCGCCAGTGATTGCCTCGGCCCACTCCTTCAATGATCCTCAAATCGCGCTCCATCGCAGGGCCTGCCACGATCCATGACAAGCTCAAGGCAAGAATGACCCGATAGAACTCATCCACCGCAGATGGTTCGGACGTGAAGATCTTGAATGCCTTGTTGGGCATAACAACTACCGAGTGCCAGAGAAAGCACAGCTTACGAATGATTTGCCTTGCTGTGAGCACTCAGCTGCTTGGTGATAAAGCGGGGTTGCAAGGCCGCCAGCAAAGAAGCCGACCGCCGCGAAGATAGGAAGGAATACACCGACACGCTCTTTTGGCCCAGCTTCTCGCTGCGCCCACGCAAAGAAGCGTTTGGCCTGACGACCAAGCAAGTAGAAACCCCCGAAAGCAACCGCGCCTGCGAAGCACAGCCAACCGAACTCCCAACCCATAAAACCCCCCTCTCTGTTATGCCCAACGCTCAAATTAAGCCGACCGCGCGCTTTTTGCGCGGGTCGGCTTGAATGCATTGTTAGGTTTCATAGAAACTTGCCTAGCCAAGCGGCACCGAGGGCAGACATTAGCCCTGCGAGCCAGCCAATGAAAAGTAACCCGAACTTTTTGATGCGACCTTTGAGCGATCTCTCTGCTGCACGCATATCAAGAAGCGCTAAATATTCTCGGCCCGAAATGGTGATGCGCGGTTGCATAAGTGCGCGGCCCCGTAGGCCTTGCGTCGCTGTAGCCTGAAGGTAGCCGGCTTCGACTAACTCTCGTGCGACCTCAATAGGGATTTCACTCTTGTCAGATATCTGGTCAGGCAATTGCTGAGTTGCGGCGAGACTCAAGATATCTTGATGCTGCTTAAGGTGATTCGCCATAGACCTAACTACAATTAGAGGACAGGCGACTGTCCGATAAGCTGGAAATATCGATCGTTAATTTCATCACGGTCTCCATGGGTCCTTGAATGCTATGAATTTAATGCCTTCAGGGAAAAACGACATGTCCGATAAACCGGAGTCACCATCTCCTCCCCGTCTGCTGGATCAGGTTCGTTCGCGCATTCGCGTGAAGCACTACAGTATTCGCACCGAAGTCACGTATGTGGACTGGATTAAACGCTTTATCCTTTTTCACGGCAAGCGGCATCCGCGAGAGATGGGGGCGCCGGAAGTCGAGGCGTTCCTGACGTATCTGGCGGTGGATCGGAATGTGGCCGCCAGTACGCAGAACCAGGCTCTCGCCGCGATTCTGTTCCTGTACAGAGAAGTGCTGGAGCAGGAACTGCCGTGGCTGGAAGGTGTAACCCGTGCCAAGAAACCTCAGCGTTTGCCAACAGTGCTGTCTCGCCAGGAGGTCGATGCCGTTCTAGGCGGCATGTCGGGACTCACCTCTGTTATTGCCCGGCTGTTGTATGGCACCGGCATGCGCGTAATGGAGGCTGTACGGCTTCGGGTCAAGGATGTTGATCTGTCACGATGCGAGATCGTCGTCAGGGATGGAAAGGGCGGGAAGGATCGCGTCACCGTGCTGCCGAAGTCCTTGATTGAACCCATGAAGCGGCAACTGCTTGTGCGCCGTTCGGTATTTGATGAAGACCAGCGTACCAACAAGTCAGGCGTTTGGTTGCCGTATGCCCTGGCAGTCAAATATCCGCGTGCACCGTGCGAGTGGGGCTGGCAATACATATTTGCCGCAGCGGGCTTGTCAGCAGACCCAAGGGACGGAACGGTTCGCCGGCATCATCTGGATGAAAAGCTGATTCAGCGACACGTGCGCGCGGCTGCGTTGGCGGCCAAAATTGTCCGCCCTGTGTCGCCGCACACGTTGCGGCATTCATTTGCCACTCATCTTCTTGAGGCTGGCTATGACATCCGCACCGTGCAGGAGCTGCTGGGCCACGCCGACGTCAGCACCACCATGATCTATACCCACGTATTGAATCGTGGCGGCCGCGGGGTGGTCAGTCCTTTGGATACTGTAGGCTGAGCAGGCCTTGCTTAAACAAAATGCCCTCCTTGCGGAGGGCTTTTGCTGCTGCGAGTTGCGGGGCTGCGCAGATCAGGCTTTCAGCAGTCCACGTTCCTTGGCCATCGTCAGCGCGGTGTCTTCGATCATGTCTTCCTGGCCGCCGATCATCTTCTTGCGGCCGAGTTCGACGAGGATGTCGCGTGAAGGCAGGCCGTACTTCTTGCCGGCGCGATCCGCGTGCAGCAGGAAGGTGGAGTAGACGCCGGCGAAGCCCAGCGTGAGCGAGGAGCGGTCGCCCGTGACCTATCTGTCTTGCACGCACTAACCGTGTGGTTAAAACATCCAAGCGGCCGCTGATTTTCTGCAATCCGATGCTCAGACTGGCTGCTCAGCTTTAGATTCGTAATATCTCTTTCGGAATGCGGTCGCTTCTACTCTTCGGAGCAGTTGTTCGTTGCTAACGTTGGGCATGGTGGTCTCGGGTTAACCCACTCAATTTCTAAATCACGACCCGAGTCCTTCGTGCCGACATTAAGGCCCGGGAACAATTCTTCGACTCTATTTGTTTGCATTCCCGATGGCATGCAGTCCGATAATCGCCAGTGCAGCGAATATCCCGCCCAAGACTCCTGCGACCAACCCAATGGTTTTCCCGGGGCTATAAGTAGTCTTTGCGATAGATTTTATTTGAGCAATCGGTATAGATGTTTGCGTTCCATCGTTCGTGCCGGTGATCGCTCGTCCGTTGATAGAACTGATGGCGAGCGTGGTAACTGTCCCGGAATAGGTTGTTACGGTTACCTTATCGCCCTCTTTAAGGCTACTGATGACGTTAGGCAGCTTATTCCCTTGTGCTACTTGGAGGGTTGTGCAACCTGCCAGCGACAGTGCCAGCCATAGAATTAGTAAGCCTCGGTGCATTTCGATTCTTTAAGCTTGAGGCAAAAAATCGACGGATGGGGCAGATGCCCCATCCGTACTCAGCTGCTATTAGAAAATTTGGCAGGTGCCAGTTGACGCTGGCGGACTTGGTACTGGGGTTAAGCCACACATCATGCTGGCAGCGATAGCTGCGCCAGCGGTAGTGGCGAATTGGTCACTACTAATATTAAAGCCGCCGGGACAACTCATGCTTCCGTTGGCGGTAACCAATGGGTAGAGGTTGGCCTTTTGAGGAACGAACAAAGAGCATACGCCGAGTTCTCGTTTTGACGCTGTAATTCCGACCTGAATATCGGTGTAGTGCTTCTGGACTGCGTTTTCAAGAGCTTCAGTACGTATGTGTCCACTCAGCGACTGACCATAAGTGTTTACATAGGCCCACTTTGGATATTCCGCGCTACCAGGAAGCGGTGGTGGAACGGGCGAAAGATCAGTGACTGAGAAGTTCATCTTGCCGTCCATTCCGAGATAGGCAATCTTCAAATTGTTGATTACGACATGGGACATGTCCGTGCCGCTGCGATTATAAATATCCGCATTCACCGTCAGAGGGGCAAAGTCCCGATAAGAGCCATGTTTCGTTGAGTTGACCTGAATGGACATCAGAGAACCCCTAGATCTGCGCCAGTCCTCTGCGCAACCATTTCCACTTGAATCACTGCAGACGCCCAACGACTGTGGAAGTGGAACAACAGACAAGCTTATCGGAAGGCCGGATCGGCTTCCGGTGAGCCATAAGCCAGAATAGTTTTCTAAGTCGTCATAGTAGCTTGACGATTCGAACCCAAAGATAGTTGGCTTCCCTGTGCCAATAGGTCTTGTCGATTCGCCTATGGTGATCGAGTTAGCTGACGACATGGATAATTTCAGGTTGATATCCTCAGGCACGGAATCATCTCTGAATTCCGCGACAACGTCGATCGGCTTTGGAGTGCCCACGCCTGATCCGCAGTATCGTAACGATCTAATACCGATAACAGGATCTCCCGGCTGGGTATAGACAATATTTTCCGTTCCGCTAGGGAAGCTGGAATAGCCATATCCAATTGCATTGCCTGTATTGTTAAAACTGATAACGAAATCTTCCGGGAGAGTGCCGCGAGTTCTGCCATCCACACCAATCGTAAGGGTGGGGCCCGAAAGGTTTAGATTCAGCGGGTTAGCCAAAGAAATAATGGCGACTACTTTCGCCCCAGTTTCCGTGGTGGGATCACACGTCGCAACCAAATTCCGATTATGTTTTATCTCAAATTTGTAGGGAGCAGATACTGACGTTTGCAAGGAACCACTGCTGCTGCCGCCCGCCGTCAGAGACACGTCAAATAGCTGTGGGACGGACAAGGGATTGCTCGTGTTCGGAACGGCGATCGTATTTGTTATCCCGATAACTGCTGGGTAGTCGACTACTACGCCAGTGTTGGTTGTTACTTCAATAGTGAACGTCGGCAGCGGCAAATAAAAGCCTAAAAGAGGCGATGAGTCGGCATTCGCGCTAGCTGATTTGCTGTTAAAAATAGAGGTTAAAGCTTGCGCAAGCTGTGCGGCTTGCTGGTCTGTCGATGTATTGTTTGCTGTGTTGCTTGCAGCGGCAGTGGAGGTTGTCGTTTGAGGAGCGACCTGACCGCCGCTGGTCGATGGCTTCAACACCCCTAGTGTTACCGCTGCTGCTGCGGAAAAAGCAGTTGCCGCCAAGGCGGCAGCAATAATCCCCTTTCGCGATAGTAATAAGTTAGCTTGTTTCATGATTTTCCCTTAATTGAATTGTTTAGGCATTGGATAACACCGGCGTAGTTGATCCAGCGGTAGGCCAATGCCGAGCCCAAAGATAGCGCTGGGCTTCAGGTACGGGTATTAGCCAAAAGTAGAATAAGAACGTTCCGCCGGTAAATTTAAGGCGCCGGTATTCGACTCATCGAACTGAAAACAGGCATCGTCCGTTCGCTCAGGTGTTAATCATCGTTGCGCGTCCCACGCAATAAAAAAGGCCTTCCACTGGGAAGGCCTTCTCGGCGAGCCAAAACGAAAACACGTTAAGCTTTCAGCAGCCCACGTTCCTTGGCCATCGTCAGCGCAGTGTCTTCGATCATGTCTTCCTGGCCGCCGATCATCTTCTTGCGGCCGAGTTCGACGAGGATGTCGCGCGAAGGCAGGCCGTACTTCTTGCCGGCGCGATCCGCGTGCAGCAGGAAGGTGGAGTAGACGCCAGCGAAGCCCAGCGTGAGCGAGGAGCGGTCGACGCGGACGATGTGATCCATCATCGGGAAGATGGTTTCCTGTGTCAGGTCCATCAGCTTGAACAGATCGCAACCGGTTTCGATGCCCATGCGATCGCAAACAGCGACGAACACTTCCAGCGGAGTGTTGCCGGCGCCGGCGCCGAGGCCGCCGACCGATGCGTCGATACGGCTGGCGCCTTCTTCAATCGCCGCGATCGAGTTGGCGATGCCCATGCCGAGGTTGTGATGGCCGTGGAAGCCGATCTCGGTTTCCGGATTCAGCACTTCACGCAACGCGCGCACGCGCTCGATCACGTCGTTCGGCAGCATGTAGCCTGCGGAGTCGGTGATGTAGATGGTCTGCGCGCCGTAGGATTCCATCAGCTTGCCTTGCGTGGCGAGGCCCTTGGGATCGTTGAGGTGCGACATCATCAGGAAGCCGGTGGCGTCCATGCCGAGCTTGCGCGCGTAGGCGATGTGCTGCGGGCTGGTGTCGGCTTCGGTGCAATGGGTGGCAACGTGGACGCTGCGCACGCCGTGGTCGTAGGCGCTCTGCAGTTCCTTCATCGTGCCGAGGCCCGGGATCAGCAGGCAGGAAATCTTCGCCTGCTTCATCTTGGGAACCACCGCATCCCAATATTCTTCGTTGCTGTGCATGGCAAAGCCGTGCTGCAGCGAGTTGCCGCCGAGTCCTGCGCCGTGCGAGACCTGGATCAGCGGTACACCAGCGTCATCGAGCTTGGTCGCGACTTCGATCATCTGCGCGGTGGAGATCTGCTCGCGCTTGGCGTGCATGCCGTCACGCAGCGCCATGTCGTGTACGAGGACCTTGCGGCCCTTCAGGTTTTTGAGCTCGCTCATTACGCGGCCTCCTTCACGGGCTTCAACTGGTAGCGACCAGCGAGGATTTCGGTTGCAAACATTTCGGCGGTGCGTGCAGCGGCGGCGGTCATGATGTCGAGGTTGCCGGCGTAGGTCGGCAGGTAATCGCCGAGACCGGCAACTTCCATGAAGGTGGCAACCTTGTTGCCGTCAAACACCGGGCCGTTGACCAGACGATAGCCCGGCACGTACTTCTGCACTTCCTTCACCATCTCCAGCACCGATTCACGAATGCGGTCCTGATCCGGCGCTTCGTCGGTCAGGCTGTAAATGGTGTTGCGCATGATCATCGGAGGATCAGCGGGATTGATGATCACCAGCGCCTTGCCGGTGCGCGCGCCGCCGACAGCGCAGACCGCGCTCGAGGTGGTGTAGGTGAACTCGTCGAGGTTGGCGCGCGTGCCGGGGCCGATCGACTTCGACGACACCGTCGCGATGATCTCGGCGTACTTCACTGACTGGATGCGCGACACCGCGTTGACCATCGGGATCGTGGCCTGGCCAGCGCAGGAAATCATGTTGACGTTCATCGCCTGTGCCTTGGCGTGCGTCTCCAGATTCACCGGCGGCACGCAGAGGCCACCGATGGCGGCGGGCGTGAGGTCGACCATCAACACGCCGAGCGCGTTGAGCTTGTCGGAGTTGGACTTGTGTACGTAGGCGCTGGTGGCGTCGAAGGCGATCTGTACTTCGTCAGCCAGCACATGCGGCAGCAGGCCATCGACGCCCTTGTCGGTGGTCTTCAGGCCCATGTCACGGGCGCGCACGAGGCCCTCGGAAGTGGGATCGATGCCGACCATCCACACTGGCTCCAGTACGGGGCTACGCTTGAGTTTGTAGATCAGATCGGTGCCGATGTTGCCGGGCCCGATGATGGCGCATTTGATTTTTTTCATGAGACTCTCTGAATCCGTGAATCAGGCTTCGAAGGAAATCGAAGCGTTACCAATGCCGTGCAAGGTCATCTCGAAACGGTCGCCCGGCACCGCAGGCAGCAGCGGCGCGAGTGAGCCGGAGAGAATGACTTCGCCAGCGAGAAAGGGAATGCCGAATTGGCCGAGCGTGTTGGCGAGCCAGGCAACGGCCGTCGCCGGATGGCCCTGCACCGCGGAGCCAAGGCCGCTGGCGGCGTGCTCGCCGTTCTTGCGGATATCCATCTTCACCGCCGCCAGATCAAGTGCGCGTGGCTTGATGCGATCCTTGCCGAGCACATAGACGCCGCAGGAGGCGTTGTCGGCGACAGTGTCCTGGATCTTGATCTTCCAGTCGCGCACGCGGCTGTCGACGATCTCGAAGCAGGGAACAACAAAGTCGGTGGCGTCGAGCACCTGTTCTTCGGTGACGCCGGGGCCGCGCAAATCTTTTTTCAATACAAAGGCGATTTCGCCTTCGGCGCGCGGCTGGATCAGGCCAGCCCTGGTCAGCGAGACACTGCTGCCATCGGCCACTTCCATCGTGTGCGTGAGAAAGCCGAAGTCCGGCTGGTGCACGCCGAGCATGTCCTGTACCGGCTTGCTGGTGACGCCAATCTTCTTGCCGACGATGCGCTCGCCTTCGGCCTTGCGACGTTCGAGGAAGCGCAGCGAAATGTTGTAGGCGTCTTCAATCGTGATGTCGGCTTCGCGATTGGTCAGCGGTTCAATCACGCTGCGCGAACGCAGGGCTTTGAACAGCTCGTCGCCGAGGGCCTGGATGCGGTCTGCTGAAAGGGCCATGGCTTAGTTGTTCTTGAGGAAATCGAGCACAGTGCGATTGAAGAAATCACGATGCTCGACCATGACCCAATGCCCGGCATTCGGCACCGTGATGACACGCCCATTCGGCAGTCCTTCCGCCATGCGCATGATGCCGATCAAGGGCATCATGGTTTCCTTGATGCCCCAAAACACCAGCGTCGGCACCTTGATCTCGGGCAGGCGCGCGGTCAGATTGGGAATCTTCATCGTCTTCATCACTTGTGGATTCTGCAGCTTCGACAGTTCGAAACGCTCATGCACCAGTGCATCGTCGAGCAGGCTGCCGTCGACGAAGAAAGCCTTGCGCATGAATTCCTTCAAGATCTCCTCGGTGATCGGTTTTCCTGAGGTATTCATTGCAAACAGCATGGCCATGCCCGGCATGGCCTGATACTCCGACATGTCGCTGACGCCGCCGGGTGCTTGCAGCACCAAGCGCTCGACATTCGCCGGATGCTCCAGTGCAAAACCAAGCGCTACCGCGCCGCCGAGTGAATTGCCGATCAAGGTGTACTTGCTGACGCCGATGACATCGAGCGCTTGCTTGATGCATTCGACGAAGAAGGCCAGCGGGTATTCGACGTTGTCCGGCTTGTCGGAGTAACCAAAGCCGATGATGTCCGGCACAATCACGCGGTAGCCGGCCTTGACCAGCGCCGGGTAGTTGCCCTTGAAATTGCTGTAGCCGCTGGCGCCACCGCCGGAGCCGTGCAGGAAGACCACCACCGGGCCAGTGCCTTCATCCAGGTAATGGATGCGGTAGCCATTGGGCAGGCTGGCGTATTTTCCTTCTGGAACGGGTTTATTCGACATGATTCCGGGGCCTCGGACGCGGCTCTGAGTGCAGCCTGAATGGTGGGTCCAAGGCCATTGTTTTGCTTCATCCTTTTGGACTACGGTTACCTGAAGGATATGGCCTAGCATGCGCCATCCGTAGGGGAAATGAATCCGTGCAACAAAACAAAGTCATCCTGGTCACTGGCGGTGCCAAAGGCGTTGGCCGCGGCATCAGCGAAGCCTTCCTGGCCACCGGCGCCAAGGTTCTGGTCTGTGGCCGCGAGCAGCCTGCCGAACTGCCCGCGGTTGGCGGCAACAAGGCCGAGTTCATCGCCACTGACGTGCGCGATGTCGCTGCCGTCGATGCCCTGTTCGCAACGATTGCCGAGCGCTTCGGCCGCCTGGACGTGCTGGTGAACAACGCCGGTGGCTCGCCGTTCGCAATGGCGGACAAGGCTTCGCCCCGGTTCCATGAAAAAATCTTTGCGCTGAACCTGCTGGCACCGCTGCACTTCGCGCAGAAGGCCAATGCGCTGATGCAGGCGCAGCCGGAAGGCGGCAGCGTGATCTTCATCGGCAGCGTTTCAGCCCTGCGTCCTTCGCCGGGCACGGCCGCTTATGGCGCGTCGAAGGCCGCAGTGCTGAGCCTGGTGCAATCGCTCGGCGTGGAGTGGGCGCCCAAGGTGCGCGTGACGGCGGTGAGCCCCGGCCCGGTGCTGACCGAACAGGCGGACCTGCACTACGGCGACGCGGCGGGAGTTGCCGCGGTCGCCAAAACCATTCCGATGCAGCGCCTCGCCAATCCTGCGGATATCGGCAACGCCTGCGTCTGGCTCAGCTCGCCGGGCGCGGCCTATGTGTCAGGCACCAACATCGTCTTGCACGGTGGTGGCGAGCGTCCTGCGTTCCTGGATGCGGCCAACACCAACAAGCCATGAGCACACGCTGGCGCAGAAGGGGTCTTGGCGGTGTCTAGCCTCTGGCGCCAGCCTGTCATTCCTGTCGCCAGTTCAGTTGATGAGCACTATTCCGCGCCGACGCTAGTCGCCTCGACTCTTGCGGGCCTGGTGCACTATGCCAAAGCCCGGCGGCATCCCGCGGATGCGTGGTTTCTGCAAAGCTCCGTGCAGCCGAAAGACTGCCTGGGGCCGGACGCGCGACTGTCATTCCGCGAGGCCGCCAGCATCATCCGCGCCGCGCAGAAGGATTTCCCCAAGGCCGCACTGGGCCTGGCGGTGGGCAGTTACACAACCCTGCCTTCGATGGGCGCGCTGGGTTTTTCGCTGATGTCGTCGCCCACCTTCGGCGCGGCTGTCGTGGTGGGCGAGAAATATCATCCGGTGACGGGCAGCCTGATGGATGCCAGTTGCCGCATCGTCAACGGCACCGTGCTGCTGGAGGCGACCGAGCGTTTCCCGGAGCCGGAGATCCTGCGATTCCTCTGCGAGAAATTTTTCGCCAGTGCACTGGCTGCGTGGCGCGCGCTGTTGAATGAAGGCTGCAAGCCGCAGTTGCTGGAACTGAGCTATCCGGAGCCTGCCTGTGTCGCGGAATACCGGCGCCTGTTTGATTGTCCTATCCGGTTTTCAGCCGGCCGCAATCGCATGTACGCCGACCAGGCCGTGCTCGGCCGCAAGATCCAGACGCAGTGCGCCAGCGCCCACGCGGAAGCGCTGCGCCAGTGCGAAGAAAAAATGCCGCCCGCCGGCAGTGAAGTGACCCGGCTGAAACAGTGGCTGCGCAAACGGCTTGGACAGTCTCCCAGAATCGAGGACGCAGCCCGGGCCCTGGGCTGCAGCGAGCGCACTCTGCGCCGCCGCCTGGCCGATGCCGGGATGAGTTATCGCGCCATTCACGATGCCCTGCGCGCAGAGCGCGCGCGCGTCCTGCTGCGTGACCCGCGCCTGGCCATCACCGAGATCGGCCTGCAGCTGGGTTACAGCGACGACCGCGAATTCCGCCGCGCCTACAAGCGCTGGACCGGACAGGCGCCGAGCGAAGCCCGTAAATAAGCCGCGAGGGTTGGCCGGAGAGCCCCCCTTGTCGCCGCGCCAACCCTGACAATCTTGCGTGACCGGCCGCGGGTTCGGCTGCGGGGGGAAATCGGTATATACATAGAACCCCGAAACAAGGGGCAACTGGGTACAGTTGAAAAACAAAGAGGAAGAGCAATGTCGTTGAAATTGAAATCCGCAAAGTTCGCGGGTGGAGCGGGTCGTTGGGCGATGATGATGGCGATCGCCGCCAGTGTTGCTGCCGCGGGTTGCAGCCGTTCCAACAGCGTGGATGCCAGCAACGCTGCCAAGGGCAAGCCCAATGTGCTGGTGATCCTGGTGGACGACCTCGGCTATGCGGATCTCAGTGGTTTCGGCAGCGAGATCCAGACGCCGAATATCGACGCGCTGATGCGCGAAGGCCGTGCACTGACCAATTTCCATACGACGCCGCTGTGCGCGACTTCGCGCGCGGAACTGCTGACCGGCGTCGACCATCATCTGGTTGGTGTCGGCGCGCTGTCGGATACCAATTATTTCTATCCCGGCAACGACGAATATGCGGGCATCCTCAACGATGGTGCCCCGACCGTGGCGCAACTGCTGCGCGATGCCGGTTACCACACCTACATGAGCGGCAAGTGGCATCTCGGTGGCGATGGCCCGAAGGCGGTCGGTTTCGAGCAATCGTTCTCGATGGACTACGCCGCGGCGTTCGGCAGCAACTTCAAGCCCAGCAGCGCCAAGCCGGAATCCTCGGCGAAGAAGTATTACGAAAACGGCAAGGAAGCCACGCTTCCAGATGACTTCTTCTCCAGCGATTATTTCGTCGACAGGTTGCTCAGCTACTTCGAGAAGGATCACAAGGATGGCAAGCCGTTCTTTGCCTACCTGGCCTTCCAGGCCGTGCACTTTCCGCTGCAAGCGCCGGACAAATATCTCGACCTCTACAAGGGCAAGTACGACGCTGGCTACCAGGTGATCCGCGACGCGCGCATCGCGCGCATGAAGAACCTTGGCATCATCCCGCAGGATTTCAATCCGAATCCCGGCGATGAAACCGTGATGATCCGCTTCGGCCAGCCCGGCACGCTGACCAACCAGTCCTGGGATTCGCTGTCGGCCTCCGACAAGCAGAGCGAAGCGCGCCTGATGGAAGTGTTCGCCGGCATGCTGGTCAATCTCGATGACAACGTCGGGCGCGTCATCAGCTATCTCAAGCAGACCGGGCAGTACGACAACACGCTGGTGATCTTCACCTCTGACAATGGTTCGGATGGCATGGGCTACGGCTTCATTCCCTACACCGATCTCAGCAATCCCGCGAGCGTGCTGAGCATCGACAACTCGCTGGCCAATTACGGCAAGCCGAGTTCCTTCCTGTTCCGCAGCACCCGTTGGGCAGAAGCCGGCACCGCGCCGTTCCGCCTGTTCAAGAGCTTTACCGCGGAGGGCGGCATCTCGGTGCCTGCGATCGTGCGCTTGCCGTATCAGTCCAGTGGGCAACCGCAGGCCACGCAGTTTTCAACGCTGCGTGATGTGGTCCCCACCATTCTTGCGTATGCCGGTGTCGCCGCGCCGGGCACGCAGTACCAGGGCAAGACCATCGCGCCGCTGGAAGGCGCTTCGCTGAAGCCGCTGCTGCAAGGGCAGGCCGGGGCGGTGCATGGCCCGGATGAAGTCATCGCCGACGAGGTCAACGATATCCGCGTCGTGCGCAAGGGCCAGTGGAAGCTGACGCAGATCCGCAACTACATGCTGCCTTCGGCGGCGGAGTTCCTCAATCACAACTGGCAGCTCTACAACATCGATATTGATCGTGGCGAGAACGTCGATGTGGCGGCACAGAATCCGGATGTGGTCGCTGCGCTGACTGCGGAGTGGGATGCCTACGCCCAGCGCGTCGGCTATGTCGCGCCGCTGCTGCCGCCGCAACTGCCGGCGCTGCCGATCCCGATCGTGGAGCAGTTGCAGTCGCAGCTGTCATCGTCGCAGTTGCAGCAGTATCTCCTGCAGTTCGTGCAGCAATGAAGATTCATGGTCCTACCCTGCGCGTCGGCCTGCTGGCTGTCGTGGTGCTCGGAGTCGCTTTTGCGGCGGTGCATTCGCTGAAGGACGTCTCCGCGCTGAAGGCACAGGTCGCGCTGGGCACGCCGGCGAACTGCCAGGCGTACAAGGGCCTGCCGATCGGCTGGGGCAAGGCCAAGCATGCGGGCATGATCAAGATCGCGCGTGGCGAGTTCCAGCTTGGCAGCGAGCGCGGCTATGCCGATGAGCGCCCGCTGCAAACCACCCGGATCGATTCGTTCTGGATTGATCGCACCGAAGTCAGCAACGCGCAGTTCGCGGCTTTCGTCGCCGCGACAAACTACGTCACCGAAGCGGAACGTGGTGACGGCTCCGCCGTTTTCCGCGCGCCCGATGTTGCCGACGGCGCCATCCAGGAAGGCAGCTGGTGGCATCTGCTCAAGGATGCGAACTGGCGTCATCCCGAAGGTGCAGGCAGCGACATCAGCGGGCGCGAGCACGAGCCGGTCGTCAATGTCAGCTATGCCGATGCGCTGGCCTATGCACACTGGCTTGGACGCGAGCTGCCAACCGAAGCGCAGTGGGAATATGCTGCCAAGGGTGGCCGCAGCAACGAGCAGTCGGATCATTCACTGCGAGATGCCAAGGGCCATCCGCGGGCAAATTTCTGGCAGGGACTTTTCCCGATCGCGAACAGCGATGAAGATGGTTTCTCCGGCCGCGCGCCAGTCGGTTGTTTCCCGGCGAATCCTTACGGCCTGCACGACATGGTCGGCAATGTCTGGGAGTGGACGACCGATGCTTACAGCGAACGCCGTGGAGAAAAAGTGAGTCTCGACGACCAGCGCACGGCCATTCCGGCACGCAGCATGGCACTGCGTCGGGTCATCAAGGGCGGCTCCTATCTGTGTTCGGCGGATTATTGCGTGCGTGCGCGCGCGTCGTCACGGCAGCCGCAGGAATCCGATTTGCCTGCATCACACTTGGGCTTCCGCACCATCTCAAAAGAATAGCTTTTGCAGGAGCGCCTCGGCAGTCGCTCCTGCACTGCTCTACCTCGGGTATCCGTACCCTCGTCTTAGGCGCGATTGTGCAAATCGCGCCTAAGAGGCGCTCCTGCGAATCCAGTGACGTGGTTTAACATGGGCACCCCTTTGCAAAGAGCCCAGCCATGAAAGCCGCCACTGTCCACGCCTTCGATCAGCCTCCCAGGTTCGGCGACATCGCAGCCCCCGTGGCGCAGGAAGGCGAGGTGCTGGTGTCCACCCGCGCCGCGGCCTTGAGCCAGTTGGTGCGTGCGCAGGCTTCCGGCAAGCACTACAGCAGCGGCAAGATCCTGCCGATGGTGCCGGGTGCTGATGGTGTTGGCACGCTGGCCGATGGTCGCCGCATCTACTTCGCGTTTCCGCGTGGCCCGATTGGCGCGATGGCGGAAACCGTGGCGGTGAAGGCGATGCAGTGCGCCGAAGTGCCAGCAGGCGTGGATGATGTGACCGCCGCGGCCATTGCCAATCCCGGCATGTCGTCCTGGGCCGCGTTGACGCATCGCGCGCACATGCAGCGTGGTGAATCGGTGCTGGTGCTCGGCGCGGCAGGCGCGTCCGGACGCTTGGCGATCCAGGTCGCAAAATACCTCGGCGCTGCACGCGTGGTGGCGACGGCGCGCAACCGCGCGGTGGAAGCGGAGCTACGTGCGCTCGGCGCCGATGATTTCATCGCGCTCGACCAGACGCCTGAAGCGTTGACTACCGCCTTCCGCAAGGAAATCCACGAGCCCGGTGTCGATGTGGTGCTCGATTATCTCTGGGGCATGCCAGCGGAAAGTTTCATCAACGCTGCGGCAGGTCATGGCAGCGGCGAGGCCGCGCACCGTATCCGCTACGTCAACATCGGCTCGATGGCAGGCCTGTCGATTCCGGTTGCTGCGGGTCCATTGCGCAGCTCAGGTCTGGAGATGATGGGCAGTGGCCTTGGCAGCGTTTCGCATGCCGATCTGGTCAAGGTTGTCGGCGAGCTTCTGCATGCCGTCGGCCCGGCTGGGCTCAAGGTTGATGCAGTGGCCAAGCCGATGCAAGACGTTGAAGCGATCTGGACGCTCAAGAGTGATCAGCGCATCGTCCTGACGTTCTGAGCTTTTTGTAGGAGCGCCTCTTGGGCGCGATTTGCACAATCGCGCCCAAGGGGCGCTCCTACAAGATTTAGCGGGCGAGGTACCCGCCGTCGACCGCAAAGAACGCACCATTGGTGTAGCTCGACCGGTCCGAGCACAGCCATAGCGCCATGTCGGCGATTTCTTCCGCTTTGCCGACACGGCCAGCGGGAATGGTGCTGGCGGTGTGTTCGAGGAATTGCGGATTGGACAGCACCGGCGCGGTCATCGGCGTCTCGATGATGCCCGGCGCAATCACGTTGCAACGAATGCCTTTGGCGCCGTACTCGAGCGCGGCAACCTTGCTGAGTCCAAACACGCCGTGCTTGGCGGCGACATAACCCGGCACGCCGACGAAAGCGATCTGGCTGGCAACCGAGCCGGTGTTGACGATGCTGCCGCCGCCGGTCTTGAGCATCGCCGGGATCTGCGCGCGCATGGCGTAGAACACGCCGGAGAGGTTGACCGCGATCAGGCGATCCCACAGTTCCAGCGGATAGTCGACAAAGCCCGGCGGCATCGGGCCATCGGAGATGCCGGCGTTGTTGAACGCCGCATCAAGGCGGCCGAAGTTGACGACGGCGGCTTCCACCAGACGTTCGTGTTCATGCGGCTTGGCGACATCGGTGCGCACGAAAATCGCATCGGTGCCGAGTTCGCGAATTTCCTTGGCAAGCGCTTCGCCGGCATCTTCATTCAGATCGGCCAGCACCAGCTTGGCGCCCTCTTCGGCAAAGCGTGAAGCAGCTGCGCGGCCAATGCCGCCCGTGGCGCCAGTAATGATGGCGACCTTGTTCTTGAGTTCGTTCATGGGGTCCTGAAATAAATCGTGTTGGCAGGCAGGTCGTTCATCCCAGGGATGCAACGCTGCCCAGTAGTTTGCGAACCAGCATCGTCTGTCGGGTGACACCGGTCTTGTTGAAGATGAAACGCAGGTAAGTGCGCGCGGTGTTTTTCTTCAGGCCGAGGTTGTCGGCGGTTTCTTCAATGGTGTTGCCATTGGCCAGCGACAGCGCCATCGCCGCTTCAATCCGCGTGAGCCCGAACAACTGCTGCACGATCTTCTGCGAAGTCTCGGCAACGCTGGCTTCGGGATCACGGATGAACAAGACGGCGGCGGCGCGCTGCCGGTTCACCGTCCATGGGCTGGCCGGGATTTCCTTGACGAGGATGCCGAGGCTGGCGCGACCGGACGGACGCGTCAGTGCCAGTGCCTCAACCAGCCCCGGCGCCTGCTTGCCGGCGTTGCCGCTGAGCGCTTCACGGATGAGGCGCTGCAACTCGTGGCTTTCGCGGCGGTTGTCGATGCACAGCACGTTGTTGCTCATCTGGATGCCGTCTTTCTCGGCAAGGATGCGACGCGCTTCCGGATTCAGGTCAATGATGGCGCCGTTGTGGGCGAGGCTGATGGTGCCGAGCTGCATGCGATTGACCGCGCCAGCGAACAGCTGGCGTTCGGTTTCCAGTCCATCCAGTCGCGAATGCAATTGCAGCGCGCGACGCATATGCGGCAGCAGCAGGCGGCACAGCGCCTTGTCATCCTCGGAGAACGGCAGATCGCCACCACGCGAGACACGGAAGCGGCACTCAATGCCATCGGCCGTGCAGATATCGGCGCCGATCAGGAATTTCACATCCAGCGGCTTGAGGTATTCGCGATACAGCGTGCTGTCTTTCCAGGCCTTGTCGCCCACCAGTTCTTCCGGCGTCACTACCTGGCCTTCTGGCAGGCCCACAAAAGGATCCAGAGTGAAGAAGTGATTCTGGTAAGCCTCGGTAGCGTCGTGCGCGACCGCATCGGTGTTGACCAGGATGCCGGTGGAAACCGGCGAAGGCGGTTTGAGAATCAGGGTGACATGCTTGGCATGCAGCGTTTCGCACAGGAGATTCAATGCGGAGTGCCAAGGTGGATCTTCCGTCGGGCCATCATAGATGGCGTTGAAAAATCCGTTGAGCCTTTCAAAGCTGCCCAGACCGGAGATCGCCGAAAGATCCGGATTCACGCCCGCATGAGGTGCCCGCATTTTTGCGGGGCCGGTTTGCGATTTGATGAGATGGACCATGGGAGCTCCTTGTTCGCTTGCGACGAGGCGCAGTGCCTGCGAATTTCAGTCTAGTGCAAACCGTCCGGCGTTCCTCGTCCGGAATGATGAATGGCCGCCTTCATCGGGTGACTGGCTGCTGATGCTACTCCGCTGAATGCCGCCGTGAGTACATTGGCGGCTTCGGTCAGGGCCTGATCCGCTGCGCTGATCACGCCTAGCATGCTGATAAATCCGTGGATTTGGCCCGGCCAGCGTTGCAGGTTCACGGCAACGCCTGCCTTGCGCAGGGCCAGTCCATAGGCCTCGCCCTCATCGCGCAGCGGATCGCAGGCCGCGGTAAAGATCGTGGCCGGCGCAAGGCCACCCAGGTCGGGTTGGCGCAGCGGCGAGGCGCGCGGATCATCGGCGGACTGCATGTCCGGCAGATAGTGGCCGATGAACCAGCGCATCATTTCCGCCGTCAGCACATAGCCTTCGGCGAATTCACGGTAGCTTGCGCTGCTCGCCGTGCAATCGGTGACCGGATAGAACAGCAGCTGGTGACGCAGTTCGATGCCGTGCTGCTGCGCCCACTGCGCGGTCACGGTGGCGAGGTTTCCGCCTGCGCTGTCACCGGCAATGGCCATGCGCGTGGCATCGCCATCGATATCTGCCGCGTGCGTGTGCAGCCATTGCAGGGCGGCGCAGGCATCTTCGACCGCGGCGGGAAACTTGGCTTCCGGCGCGAGGCGGTAGTCGACCGACACCACCAGTGTTTCAGCGCGCTGCGCCAGGCAGCGGCAGATGTTGTCGTGCGTATCCAGGCCGCAGATCACGAAGCCGCCGCCGTGGAAATACAGCGTGACCGGCAAACGGCCCGACGCCTTCGGGCGATAGATGCGAATGCGCAGCACGCCGCCGGGACCGGGGATTTCACGATTCTCGATCTGCGCCACTTCATCGCCAGGCGCGTACACCGATGGCTTGTCCATCGCCGCGCGGAAAATCGCCGCGGGAATGGCGGACAAATCGACCTTGGGCATCGCCGCGTAGGCATCGACGATGGCCTGAACCTGTGGATCTAGTGGCATGAAACGGTCCATTGAGATGGGGGGTAATGGCCGGATTGTCGGCCCCTGTCCGGGCCGCGGGATCGTCCGTTTGAAGATATGGCCTTGGACGAGGCTGGCCCGGCGGCTGGTCACCACACTTTGGTCCATGCCCGGCAATACGTGCCGGTCCCGGATTCCATGCAAACAAAGTGAGGTGACAACCATGAAATTTTCGCTGATTTACGAAGCGCAAACGACCGATGCATCACGCGCTGGCGATCGCCAGATCTTCGACGAAATCGTCGAGCAGGCGGTGCTGGCCGAAGAGATGGGCTTCGATGTGATCTGGTGCGTCGAGCACACCGCCCTGACCAACTACGCGCACATGAGCGCGCCGGAGACGGTACTGGCGTTCCTGGCCGGCAAGACCAGCCGCATTCATCTCGGCCATGGCGTGGTGTGCCTGCCGCCTGCGATGAACCATCCGGTGAAAGTGGCCGAGCGCATCGCGACGCTGGATCTGCTGTCGCATGGCCGTTTGCACTTTGGTGTTGGCAAGGGCGGCACGCAGCAGGAAGCCGGCACCTTCGGCTACGACCTCGCGACCCTGTATCCGCAGATTGATGAAGCGATGTACCTGATTCCGAAAATCATGACGCAGGATGAAATCGAACATGACGGCGAGTACATCAAGATTCCACGCCGCCCGATCCATCCCAAGCCTTACCAGGATCCGCATCCGCCGATGTATCTGGCCTGCACCAACACCGACACGCTGACGCGCGCCGGCGAGCGTGGCCTCGGTGCGCTGGTGCTGGGCTTCGGTGGTCCGGAAGACGTGACCAAGAAGAACGAGGTGTATCGCAAGGCCTGGGCCTCGCGTCGCGCAGAAGACCAGGTGGGCTTCCGCCCAACGCAGCATCTCGCTGCGCTGTGCCCGACGATTGTTCTCGAAGATGGTTTGCAGGCACGCAAGATCGGCATCAAGGGCCAGCGCTACTTCATGGAGTCACTGGGTCACTGGTATGGCGCCGGCCCCAAGCCTGATCCGAGCAAGTGGGATGACGAAGTGACTTCGCGCGATGCCGAAGGCAAGGACGTCATCCGCACCAACTTCGCTTCCGAGAAGGTCACCTTCGACTTCAGCGATCCCAACATGATGCTGATGAACCCCAACCATGCCTACGGCACGGTGCAGGACTGCATCGGCTACGTGCAGCGCCTGATCGAAGCGGGCGCCGACGAGATCCTGTTCATCTGCCAGATGGGCACGGTGCCGCAGTGGGCGCAGCTGGAAACGCTGAAGAACATCGGCAAGTACGTGATTCCGCATTTCCGCGATCAGAAGCAGCGCGCGGCTTGAGATGAGCGCCGTGAAGCCTTTGCCCAGTTTGGATGGACGTGTCGCGCTGGTGACGGGGGCCAGCCGCGGCATCGGTCGCGCCATCGCCCAGCGTCTTGCTTCGGCGGGCGCGACGGTGGTGGTGACGGCGCGCAGCTTGAACCAGAGCGCACACGAGCCTGGCACCCTGGCCGAAACGGTTGCGCTGATCGAGTCGCAAGGTGGCCGTGCGTTGGCACTGGCCGCCGATCTCGAGGACGAGTCGCAGCGCGCGGGTCTGGTGGCGCGTGCTGTAGAGGTCGCCGGTGGGCTCGACATCCTGGTCAACAACGCCGGCTACGCGGAGTACGCGCCGGTCGAGTCGATGCCACCGATGATGTTCGAGCGCACGTTCGAGCATTACCTGCGCGTGCCCTT
>Ga0116227_10003960_pt1 | contig 32460 bp, 31 predicted proteins | sample S1TSphgellanicum_FD_89693 | JGI IMG/M metagenome (GOLD analysis project Ga0116227, IMG submission 89693) | Host-associated microbial communities from peat moss isolated from Minnesota, USA - S1T2_Fb - Sphagnum magellanicum MG | ecosystem: Host-associated > Plants > Peat moss > Unclassified... | reverse complement strand
CGCCTGGGCCTGGCGCTGCTGACGCTGCTGCTCGCGGCGGCTGCCCTCTGGCAGGGCAAGGCGGGCCGGACCTTCCGCAAGAGCACCCTGATCGACTGAGGAACCGCACATGAACAATGCATTGCTCCAGCGCACCCGGATCGCAGCCCTGCTGGGCACGGTCCTGGCCTTGCAGGTGCCCGCCGTGCTGGCGGCCGACATCTCGGCGACCGTGCCTGCCGGCGGCGGCTTCGTGGTCAAGGACTCCACCGGCGCCAACACCCGCCTGCGCGTGCAGGACGATGGCAAGGTGCTGCTGCCCGCGCTGGGCGCCGCAACGCCCCAGGGCAGCGTGGCCTGCTTCGACAGCGCGACCGGGCAGATGGGGCCTTGTGCCGCTGGCGTGGCCGTGGGCGCTACCGGATCCACCGGCCCAACTGGGCCTACAGGCGCCACGGGCGCGGCCGGGGCCACTGGCATCCAGGGGACTCAAGGCATCCAGGGACCCGCCGGCCCCACGGGCATCACTGGCGCTATAGGGCCGTCAGGTCCGCAGGGCTCCGTCGGCATCCAGGGCGAAACCGGTCCCACGGGCCCCACCGGCGCACAGGGCACAACGGGCGCGACGGGCGTAACGGGCGCTGGCTATTCCAACGGTACCGCGGCGGGCCAGATCTACCTGACGGGCAACTCTCCTTTCGCCCCCCAGAGCCCACAAACGGTGACTGGTGATGTCAGCGTCAGCAATACCGCTGTGATCACCCTGAAAAACGGCACCGTCACCCCCGCCAAGATATCGGCCACCGGTACCGCCAGCGCCACCACCTACCTGCGTGGCGATGGCACATGGTCTGGTCATTTCATGGCGCCAGGCGGCGCATTGGCAAACGGGGCCACGATTCCGGCGAGTGCTTCCGGAGCCTTCTATACCGCCGCGGATGGCAGCACCCTGAACCTGCCAAGTGCCAGTGCCGCCGGCCAGTACTTCGTCATCCTGACCACCAATCCCAGCGGGCTGGGACTGACGTTGAACCGCTCGGGCACCGACACCATTTTCGACAATACCGGCTTTTCCGGAGGCGCCGGAACCAGTATCAGCGGCCTGCTCAAGTACACCTGCGTGAGTGATGGCAGTGGCCACTGGTATATCTACTGACAGCCGATAGCGAGACGCCAGGCCCTGCCGCCTTTCGTGCCGGCTCCGAGATGCCGGAACGAACCGCCTCATGAGACGCCCCACCCTTTGCCTCAACATGATCGTGCGCGACGAGGCGGCGGTGATCGAGCGCTGCCTGGCCTCGGTACGCCCTTACATCGACCGCTGGGTCATCGTCGACACCGGCTCGGTGGACGACACGCCGCAACGCATCGAAACCGCGCTGGCCGGCCTGCCAGGCCAACTGCACCACCGGCCCTGGCGCAATTTTGGCCACAACCGCACCGAGGCCCTGCAGTTGGCGCAGCCCCAGGCGGACTATCTGCTGTTCATCGACGCCGACGAAACCCTGGGCACGGCACCGGGCGCGGCCTGGCCTGGCCTGCGCGAGCCCGCCTATTCGCTGGAAGCCCGCTACGGAGCACTCAGCTATGACCGGGTCAGCCTGGTGTCCACCGTGCTGCCCTGGCGCTGGGAAGGCGTGCTGCACGAGTACCTGAACGCCGGGCAGCCGGTGGCGCAGCCGCGCGTGCCGGGCTTCTGGATCGACGTCACGCCCGAGGGCGCGCGCTCGCGGGACCCGAAGAAGTTCGAGAAGGACGCGGCCGTGCTGGCCGCGGCGCTGCAGGACGAGCCCCACAACAGCCGCTACGTGTTCTACCTGGCCCAGAGCTACCGCGACTGCGGCCAGTGGGCGCTGGCGCGCCAGTACTACGCGCAGCGCAGCACCATGGGCGGCTGGGACGAGGAGGTCTGGTACGCCGCCTACGAAGTGGCGCGCCTGGGCGAACGCCTGGGCGAAGACCCGGCGCAGGTGCAGGGCGCCTACCTGCGCGCCTACGAGCTGCGCCCGCAGCGCGCCGAATCGCTGACCGCGCTGGCCACGTACTGCCGCGGCCGCAGCGAGTGGCACCGCGCCTACCTGTTCGCCAGCGCCGCCGCCGCCCTGCCGCTGCCGGCGGACCGCCTGTTCGTGGACCTGGGCACCTACCAGTGGCGCGCCCGCGACGAACACGCGCTGGCGGCGTTCTATACCGGCCGCCAGGCGGAGGCAGCCATGCTCTGGCGAGAACTGCTGTCCAGCCCGGCGCTGCCGGCCAGCGAGCGCGAGCGCATCACCCGCAATCTGGGGTTCGTCTAGGACGGCCCGACCTTTCCACATCAACCCCTGCCCCGTCAGGACACCGGTACTACCCATGCACCACACACTGCCCCGCCGCCTCCGAATCGCCACCCTGCTGGGCACCGCCCTGGCGCTGCAGGTGCCCGCCGTGCTGGCGGCCGACATCTCGGCCACCGTTCCTGCCGGTGGCGGCTTCGTGGTCAAGGACTCCACGGGCACCGCCACCCGCCTGCGCGTGCAGGACGATGGCAAGGTGCTGCTGCCGTCCCTGGGCACTGCTGCTCAGCAGGGGAGCTTGGCCTGCTTCGACAGCGCGACCGGGCTGATGGGGCCTTGCGCCGCCGGCGTGGGTACCGGGCCCACGGGGGCCACCGGGCCACAAGGCATCGCCGGCCCCACCGGCCCCACCGGCGCTACCGGTCTCGTTGGGGCCGCTGGCGCCACGGGCGCCACCGGACCTACCGGCCCCACCGGTGCCACTGGCGCAACGGGAGCTACAGGAGCAGCAGGGGCGACGGGAGCCGCCGGTAACGCTGCGTTCCTGAGCAGCACCTACAACGCCACGCTCACCACCGTTGCTGGCGGCCTGCCCGGTAATCAGGCCGTGCTGCCGTTGTCGGGCTACCTCAACACGGCGCCCGTGGTGTCTGCACCGAACAACTTTAGTGACCCTGCGAACGAAGCCTACGGTGTCATCCAGAGGATGCCGACCGCCACCACGCTCAACCGTATCAGCGTGTCGGGCGCGCTCCAGAATGCCATGACCCTCATCGGCAGCGCGGTCACCCTGGATGCGGCCCTGTACACCGGAACCATGGGAAGCTTTACGCGCACGCCACTGGCTTGCACCCTGGCCCCGTCCCTGACCGGCGTACTGGCGATCGGCACCACGTTTGATTGCGCCTCGTCAGGCACAGCCGTCACCATCCCGGCCGACAGCCAGAATTTCATACTGCTGCGCGCAAGCGCGACAGGGCTCACCTTGATCAACACGGTCAAGGTGAACATGACCGTCGGCCTGGGGTCGTAGGCGGCGGCTCCCGTCCCCGGCCTTCGCGCGCTGGCCGGCGCGCCGGCGCTTGAAAACGTGCGTTGCCTACCCAGCTACGGGGGTATCTCCACCCCGCAGGGCTGGCCATGGCCTTACTGCTGATCTTCTGCCTGGCGACGCTGTCGCTGGCGGCGTTGCTGCTGCCCCCCGCCGCGACCGCATTGCGCCGTGCAAGGCTGCGCCGACGACCCTTCCCCGCCGCGTGGCGGCAGATCCTGCGGCAGCGCGTGCCGTACTTCCAGCACCTGCCGGCGGACCTGCAGCTGCAACTCAAGCGGCACATCCTGGTGTTCCTGGCCGAGAAACCCTTCATCGGCTGCGCCGGGCTGGTGGTGACCGACGAGATGCGCGTGACCATCGCCGCGCAGGCCTGCCTGCTGATCCTGAACCGGCGCAACCACTACTTCCCGAACCTGCGGCAGATCCTGCTCTACCCCGGTGCCTTTTTGGTGGACAGGGTGCAGGCCGACGCCAGCGGCGTGCAGCGGGAGCAGCGCCGCGCGTTGTCTGGCGAATCGTGGTCGCAGGGCCAGGTGATCCTGTCGTGGGACGATGTGCTAGCCGGCGCCGCCCATGCCGGCGACGGCCACAACGTGGTGGTGCACGAGTTCGCGCACCAGCTCGACCAGGAAAAGGGCGGGGCGAATGGCGCGCCGCCGCTCTATGGCCGCGCCCGGCGCAGCCGCTGGGCGCAGGTGCTGTCGGCCGATTTCGAACAGCTGCGGGCCGCCGTGGCCCGCGAGGAGCCGACGCTGCTTGACGCCTACGGCGCCACCGATCCGGCCGAGTTCTTTGCCGTGGCCTCGGAGACCTTCTTCGAGCGCCCGGCCGAGCTGGCGCAGCGGCACCCGGCACTGTTCCGCGAGCTGGGCCTGTACTACCGGGTGAACCCGCTGAGCTGGTAGGCCATGACCTCCGAGGTCATCGACCCGGGGCGGGGCGATCTCCAGAATCGATTCCGTCGAACACATCGACGCCTTCGATCCACCACTTGGAGATTGCCATGAACACTGTTGCCGACACCCTCACCACCGCCCCCGCCGACGTTGCCGCGCGCTACCTGGCCGCCTGGAACGAGCCCGACGCCAGCCGCCGCAGCCGCCTGGTGGCCGACAGCTTCGCGCCCGACACCTACTACGTCGACCCGATGATGGACGGTCACGGCCACGACGGTGTGGCCGGCCTGATCGCCGCCGTGCACCAGCGCTTTGCCGGCCACCGCTTCACGCTGGAGGGCACGCCCGAAGGCCACCACGATGTGGTGCGCTTCTCGTGGTCGCTGGCAGCCGATGGTGCAGCGCCAGTGGCACGCGGCACCGACGTGGCCGAGCTGGACAGCGATGGCCGGCTGCGCCGCGTCACAGGTTTTCTCGACTACATCGCGGGCGCCTGAGCGGGCATCATCCGCGCCATGCACGCCACCGCACACGCCCCCTCCCGCCGCCTGGGCATAGGCGAACACCTGCGCCACTGGCGCGAGCACCGGCGCTTGAGCCAGCTCGCGCTGGCGCAGGAGGCCGCCGTGTCCACCCGGCACCTGAGCTACGTGGAAACCGGCCGGGCAGAGCCCAGCCGCGAGATGGTGCTGCGCCTGGCCGAGCGGCTGGACATTCCCCTGCGCGAACGCAACGTGCTGCTGATGGCCGCCGGCTTTGCCCCGCTCTACCGCGAGCGCCCGCTGGACGACCCCGCCCTGGCCGCCGCGCGCGAGGCGGTGGAACTGGTGCTGCGCGGCCACGAGCCCTATCCCGCGCTGGCGGTAGACCGGCACTGGCAGCTGGTGGCCGCCAACCGCGTGCTGCCGCGCCTGCTGGAGGGCGCGGATGCCGCGCTGCTGCAAGCGCCCATCAACGTGCTGCGCCTGTCGCTGCACCCGCAGGGCCTGGCGCCGCGCATCGTCAACCTGGCGCAGTGGCGCGGCCACTTGTTCGAGCGCCTGCGCCAGCAGATCGCCGCCACCGGCGACCCGGTGCTGGCCGCCTTGTTGGATGAGTTGCGCGCCTATCCCTGTGACGACCCCAGCGCCGCCCACGCCGCAGGCGAGCACCCTGGCGTGGTGGTGCCGCTGATCCTGCGCAGCGCGGCCGGGCCGCTGGCCTTCATCAGCACCACCACGGTGTTTGGCTCGCCGGTGGATGTGACACTGCAGGAGCTGGCGGTGGAGTCGTTTTTTCCGTCGGATGCGCAGACGGCGGCGGTGTTGCGGGGCTGGGCGGAGGGCTAGACGCCCGCAAGCCCCAGCACCTCGCGCGCCCAGCGCGGTTGCCGCAGGCCCTGCAACTGCACCTGACCGCCCACCACGGATGCCACCAGAAAGGGGCCACCCGCCTCGACCTCTTGCGCATCAAACAACAGCGCCAGATCGGCCAGGCGCACGGCTTCGCGCAGGTGTGTCACGGTGCGCGGATAGCGCTCCAGAATTTTGCGCTCGGGCACATCGTGGCCGCCCTCCTGCACCCGCTGCTTGACGCGGGTCAGCAGGCGGCGCGGCTCGTCCAGGCAGACCACGTACAGCGCGACCTCGAAACCCCGCACGCGCGCATCGCGCAGCAGATCAAGCTTGGAGGGGTGCGAGAACACCGTCTCGCTGACAAAGGAGCCGCCTTCGGCCAGCAGGCGCTCACGCGTGGCATCGGCCCAGGCACGCGCGGCCTGCGAGCGCGCGAGCGGGTCGGCCATGTGTGCCAGGTGGTCGCGCTCGTACAGGTCGGCATTGACAAAGGGCAGGCCTGGGTAGCGCGGCTGCACCAGGTAGCGATAGAGCGTGGATTTGCCCGCCCCGTTAGGGCCGGCGATCAGGTGCAGAACCGGCATGCGCGAGCGTTGCGCTTCACGCCGCCTTGCGCGCACGCGCCGGCCGCGCGGCCTTGGCCCGGTTCTCGGCCACGGCCGTGGCGGCACGCGCGGCCAGCGCGCCCGACTGGGCCAGCGCCAGCACATGGCCATGCAGTGCATCCAGCTCGGACGACAGCGCCGGCGCCTCCACCCGGTAGGCGGGGGACTCTTCGCGGGCGATCAGCACGCGGCTGTCCTCGGCCGACAGGCCGGTGCGCTCAAGGGCCTGCCCCAGCGTGGCCCAGTACTCGATCTGGCTGGCGACCGAGCGGCGCATGGGCTGGGCGGCCTCGCGTGCCTTGTCGACCAAGGCGCCGGGGAGTTTGACGGAAGCAAAAGCGGTGGATGCCATGGCGATCTCCTGATTGGCGCATTTTGCGCCAATCGGGTGGCAACTTCAAGGCGGCTTGGTTTCGCCCTTGCCCACCAGCCCGCTGCGCTGCTGCCGGCCCCAATGGCCGCGCCCGGTCAGAAACACCACCCAGCCCAGCGCGGCGCCGGTGTGGCGCAGCAGCTGGAAGGTGAAGGGCTCGGCCAGCGCGGCCAGCAGGCCCTGGCCGAGGCGGATGCGGGCGTTGCCGCCGGCCCAGCGCCGGTACAGGTGGATGGACCAGAGGTGGAACGCCAGGTCGATCGCCAGCTTGATGCCGATGACGCTGGCCGCCGCGCCCAGTGCGCCCAGGCGGCCGGAGGCCAGGTAGTACACCAGCAGCAGGAAGGCGGTCAGCCCGTACAGCGGCTGCAACGTGTCCACCGCCTTGACCGGCAGCATCAGCGTGCCGAGCCAGCCATAGCGCCGGTCGCCCACCATCTCGCGGTAGCGGTACTGGGTCTGCAGGAAGCCGCCGAACCAGCGCCGGCGCTGGCGCAGGAAGGCGCCCAGGGTGCCGGGCGCCTCGGTGCGGGCGCGGGCGTCGCCCAGCACGCGCACACGCCAGTCCAGCCCGTGGCGCACGGCGTGGCGGCGCAGGCGGTGGGTCAGCTCGTAGTCCTCTACCAGGCTGGCCGGGTCGAAGCCGCCCACGGCCAGCAGGGCGTCGCGCCGGTAGGCGGCAAAGGCGCCGGACACCAGCAGCAGGCTGTCGACCTGCATCCAGGCATAGCGCGAGAGAAAGTTGCGGATGTACTCGTAGGTCTGGAACCACTGGAACAGCCGCCCCGACAGCGAAGGCCCGCACACCGGCGTGACCACGCCCGTGGCCACCACCAGCGCGGGCTCGGCCGAGAAGGCGCGCCGCACGGCGGCGATGGCGCCGGGGTCGAGCAGGGTGTCGCCATCCACCGTGAGCACGGTGTCGGTGCCCACCAGCGGCAGCGCGGCATTCAGCGCCACCGCCTTGCCGCCATGCGGCAGGCGCAGCCAGCGCAGCGTGGGGTAGGCGCTGCCGGCCGCGCTGCAGCTGCCCAGTGCCGGCTCGGGCACGCCGTAGCGCTGCATCAGCAGTGCGCCGGTGGCATCGGTGGAGCCGTCGTCCACGACCACGATCTGCTCGGGCGCGTCGGTCTGCGCCAGCAGCGCGGCCAGCGTCACGGGCAGCACGGCCGCCTCGTTGTGCGCGGCCACCAGCACGCCCACGCTCAGGTGCGGCGACGCGTCCGCGGGCACGGCGGGCGGGGCTGCCGCGCCGCGGTGCAGCGCCCAGGTCTGCCAGCCGACGAAGACCAGCAGCAGCGTGTCATAGGTCACATAGGCCACGCCGACCGACCAGGCCAGCACGCCGCCCCGGGCAAAGGCCATGGCGAACAGCAGCGCCCACAGGACCAGTACCGCCCCGTGGATCAGCAGGCTGCGCCAGGGGGTCTGCCCCGGCGCGAGCTGCGGGGACGCAAGCGCCAGGGCCTGGCGAAGGTGATCGGTGGACATGCGGCGGCAGGTGGGCAAAAGGGAAGAGGGCGGGCAGACCGTGGATGGAGCGCGGCCGGGCAGGAACGTTCCCCGACAGACCCCGGAAGAGTACGCGCCATGCGGCCCCGCAGATGCCAACACCCGCCACGCCCCGAATTGCGGGTTTTAATGGAGGGTCCATCGGCTTCCGTCTTCTGATGCCCCGCATGACGCTCTCTCCGCGCTATACCCGCACCGCCATCGTGCTGCACTGGCTGATCGCGCTGCTGATCGCCCTCAATGTCGGCCTGATCCTGACGGTCGATTTCTTCCCCGACGCGCTGGTGCGCCCGGTGGTCGATACCCACAAATCCATCGGCGTCACGGTGCTGGGCCTGGTGCTGCTGCGCCTGCTGTGGCGCCTGACCCACCCGGCACCGCCGCTGCCGGCCGACTACCCGCGCTGGGAGCGCGCCTCGGCCCACGCGGTGCACATCCTGCTGTACGGGCTGATGCTGTGGATGCCGCTGTCGGGCTGGTTCCACGACTCCGCCTGGAAGGACGCCGCCACCCATCCCATGTACTGGTTCGGTACCTTCGAGTGGCCGCGCGTAGGCTTCATCGCCAACGTGCCGGCCGACACCAAGGAAATGCTGCACACCCTGCTCGGCCAGTTGCACAGCGGCGGCGCCTACGTGCTGTATGCGGCGTTCGTGCTGCACGTGGCCGGCGCGCTCAAGCACCAGTTCTTCGACAAGGAGGCAGTGCTGCGGCGCATGTGGTAGCTGTGGCAAACCCCCAGGCTACGCACTTCGTGTCTTCGCCAACCCCCTTGCAGGGGGCACATCCTGCGGCCCGGCGAAGCCGGTTCCGCGGATGTCCTGGCATGGCCTGCTCCGCGGCCTTTTGATTCTTTGTGGTGCATGCGCTGCCGACGATGCTGTGCTGAGCGCTTTCACAATTCCCCTGCCATCGACCTTCCATCTTCCATGACGACCACCCTGCCTACCTACGACGACGTTGCTGCCGCTGCCACGCGCATTGCCGGCCATGCCCATCGCACGCCTGTGCTGCGCTCGCGCACCGCGGATGCCGAGCTGGGCGCGCAGGTGTTCTTCAAGTGCGAGAACCTGCAGCGCATGGGCGCGTTCAAGTTCCGGGGTGCGTTCAATGCGCTGTCCGGGCTGGACGCGGCCCAGCGCCGTGCCGGCGTGCTGGCGTTTTCCTCGGGCAACCATGCGCAGGCCATCGCCCTGTCGGCGCGCGAACTGGGCATTCCCGCGACGATCCTCATGCCCGAGGACGCCCCCGCGGCCAAGCTGGCGGCCACGCGCGGCTATGGCGGCGAGGTCATCACCTTCAACCGCTACACCGAAGACCGCGAGGCCCTGAGCCGCCGCCTGGCCGAAGAGCGCGGCCTGGCCCTGATCCCGCCCTATGACCACCCCGACGTGCTCGCCGGCCAGGGCACCGCGGCCAAGGAGCTGCTGGAGGAAACCGGCCCGCTCGACGCCCTGTTCGTCTGCCTGGGCGGCGGCGGCCTGCTGTCGGGCTCGGCGCTGTCGGCACGCGCGCTGGCGCCGCAGTGCAAGGTCTACGGCGTCGAGCCCGAAGCCGGCAACGACGGCCAGCAATCCTTGCGCAGCGGCAGCATCGTGCACATCGCCACGCCCAAGACCATCGCCGATGGCGCGCAGACCCAGCACCTGGGCAACATCACCTTCCCGCTGATCCAGCAGAACGTGGACAACATCCTGACCGCCACCGACGCCGAGCTGGTCGAGGCCATGCGCTTCTTCTTCACCCGCATGAAGCTGGTGGTGGAGCCGACCGGCTGCCTGGGCTTCGCGGCGGTGCGCGCCATGAAGGCCCAACTCAAGGGCCAGCGCGTGGGCGTCATCGTGAGCGGCGGCAATGTGGACATGGAGCGCTTCTGCGCGCTGATGGCAGGCTAGGCGGGGGGCCTGGACGGCAGCCCTGCAGGCGTGCGGCATGGGGCGGCATGGCGCAGGCGGTACATCCCCTTTTGCAAGCAGGCGAGCAGCCTGCACCCTGGAGAAAAGGACCCGGCATGACCTCTTTCGCCCTCATCATCAAGCACCGCACCCGCGCCGGCATGCGGCCCGAGGTGCGCGCGATCTGGGAGAAGCACATGGCGCCCGCCGTCTCGGCCAACCCCGGGCATCTGTCCTACTTCTACTGCTTCGACAATGCCGACCCGGACTGCATCTGCGCCTTCCAGCACTACGCCAGCGCCGAGGCGGCAGAGCAGTTCTTAAAAACCTCCAGCTACACGGCCTACCTGAAGGAGGTCGAACCCCTGCTGTTCGAACCGCCGCAGGTGACGGCGCTGACGCCGGTGTGGACCAAGGGTGGTTGAGGCATGTACTCCTCCACCTTCATTTTTGCCAAGAAGCAGTTCGACGCGGACTTCCACCGCCTCGACCAGGCCATTGCGGACATGGCCAAAACGATCCCCGGCTACCTGGGCGAAGAAACCTGGGAGAACGCGGCCACGGGCCTGGTCTCGAACGTGTACTACTGGGACTCGCTAGCAGCGCTGCAGGCGCTGATGCGGCACCCCAGGCACCTGGAAGCCAAGGCCGCGCAGGCACGCTGGCTGGATGGCTACCGGGTGGTGATCGCCGAGGTGATCAAGACCTATGGGGACCAGCCGTTGGACGGCCTGCCAAGCTTGGCCGTGCCAGGCTGAGCCTGCACGCATGCAGCTTCGGCATCGCCTGCAGGCAGGTATGCCAGTGCCAATAAAGCGACCCAGGTGGTGGTCTGTACATGCTGCAGGTGATGCAGGCCCCGCTTCGCGCTGAACGCGGCACTCAGGCGGCTTGCAGCCTGACCGCTGCGCTGTCGCGCAAACCTTGCGCGTCAATCCAGCGTGATCTTGTTCTTGACGATGACCGGCGTCCAGCGCTCGCTCTCTTCCCGCATGAACGCGGCGAAGTCTTCGGGGGAGCTCGCCACCACCTCCATCATCTGCCCGCGCAAGGCCTGGACCACCTCCGGGTCCTTGAGAACCGCTGCGATTTCCTGGTAGATACGCTGCTGCAGCGGCTTGGGGACGGCGGCTGGCGCCACCACACCGATCCAGGCGCCGGCATCGACGTCGGCCAGGCCTTGCTCCTTGAGCGTGGGCACATCGGGCAACAGGCTTGAGCGCCGCGCAGTGCTGGCGGCGATGACGCGCAACTTGCCGGCGTTTACCTGGGGCAGCACCGACAGGGCGGGAAGGATGGCCATCTGGACATCGCCAGACATCACGGCGAGCATGGCCTGGCTTGAGCCCGCGTAGGGCACGTGGATGATGTCGGTGCCGCTCTTGAGCGCGATCAGCGCCATCGTCAGATGCGACAGCGATCCATTGCCGATGGAGGAGTAGTTGAACTTGCCAGGATTCTTCTTAAGCTCGGCCATCAACTCCGCCAGGTTATGCGCAGGCGAATCACTGCGCACCACCAGCAAGCTTGGCTGGGTCACGGCCACTGTGATGGGCGCCAGGTCCCGCTCCGGCGCATAGGGCATCTTCTTGTACAGGTGGGTGTTGTTGACCAGCGGCCCCACTACGCTGAGGCCGAGCGTGTAGCCGTCTGGCGCCGCCTTGGCCACGGCATCGGTCCCCAGCATGCCGCCCGCGCCTGGTTTGTTGTCGACGATGAAGGGCTGCTTCAGCCGCGTCTGCAGCTTCTGCGCCAGCACTCTGGCCAAGGTATCGGGTGTCGATGCGGGTGCAAACGGCGCAATGATCCTGACCGGCTTGGCGGGCCACTCCTGCGCCGTGGCGGTGGTGAAGGCGGCGAGCAGGCACAGGCCCGCCAATAGACTGCGTTTCATGGATGTCTGCTTGTAGTGTTGTGAATGGATCGTGCCGTGATCAGCCGCCGCGGCCCAGCTCGGCGCCGTCTTGCGCCAGGCGTTGCTGCAATGCCTGGGTGCCCAGGTCGCGCGGGCGGCATCCGGCCGCCAGCGACAGCGCGGCTGCAGTGCCTGCCGCCTGCCCCATGACGAAGCAGGCACCAGACACGCGCGCTGCGGATTGCCCCATGTGCGTCATCGACGCGCAGCGCCCGGCCACGAGCAGGTTGTCGATCCGCTGCGGCAGCAGCATGCGATAGGGCAGATGGTTGAAGCCGCGAACGCGGGGGATGTCCTGCCACTTGAACAAGACATCGCCTGCCACATGCGCTTCGATGGGCCAGCCATTGACGCCAATGGTGTCGTCGAAGTCGACACACTGCAGGACGTCCTCTTCGGTCAGCTGGTATTCGCCGACGATGCGGCGCGTCTCGCGCACGCCGACCTGGGGCGCGATCTCAAGGATGTAGGCGTTCTCAAAGCCTGGCGCCGAGCTGCGGAGGAACTGGAAGAAGTCGACGATCTGGCGCCGGCCCTCGACCTCGGCCCAGCTCAGTTGCCGGGCATCGGTGCAATCCACGGGCGAGCCGTCCGGGTTGGCGAGCTGCGTGACATTGGCGCGCCACTCCATCGGGTTCTTCTGCGGGCGGATGATCGGTGTCTTGCGCGGGAACCGCCGCCCATCGCGCTCGGCGGCTTCCATCCAGCGTCCGAAATGGTTCCAGGCGTCGCCCGCGCGCTCGGGATCAACGCCGTTGACGCGAAACATGGTCGATGGATAGAGCATGCCTTCGCTGTCGGTGCCCTTCTCGAATGGCGCCCCCGCATGTGCGGCCAGGTCACCGTCGCCCGAGCAGTCGATGTAGACCTTGCCCATCACGGCCCGCCGGCCGGACTTTGTCTCGATCAGCAGCGCCTCGATCTCGTGGGGGCTGCGCATCAGCACGCCCACCGCCGACGCATGGAACAGCAGTTGCGCACCGCTGTCTATCACCAGGCCGTCGGCAGCCACTTTCAGTGCCGTGTTGTCATACGCCTGCGCCGCGATCTTGCCGCCAAATATCACGTGCGGCTCGTTCAGGCCACCAAGCGCGCGCATGCGCTCCAGCAACTGATCGGCCACGCCATGCACGACCTGCTGGATCTTGCCCTGCACGTTGGCATGCAAGCCACAGAAGTTGGTCACGCCCGCCGCGGTCCCCATGCCGCCAAGGGAGCCGTAGTGCTCGACCAGCAAAGTGCGGTGCCCGGCCTGGGCAGCAGCGGCGGCAGCCGCTATGCCGGCGGGGCCGCCGCCAAGGACTACGACGTCGAACTCTCCAAACACTTCCGTGTCGCGTGCGACCTCGTGGACAAGGGCCGATTTCATTCGTGTGCTCCGTTGGATGCCTGCAAGGGCACGAATGCTAGATTCGCCCCACTATTCCGCCAATGGCATGGCGCATATAGGGAAAAACGGAAAACTAAATAATGGACCTGAAGCTGCTCACCATCTTTGATGAGGTTTACAAGACACGCAGCGTGTCGCGCGCGGGCGAGAACCTGGGCATGCCGCAGTCGTCCATCAGCATTGCGCTGGCCAGGCTGCGGCGGCACTTTGGCGATCCGCTCTTTGTGCGCACGTCAGACGGCATGCAGCCGACACCGCATGCCATTGCACTGGTCGCGCCGATCCGGCAGGCCCTGGAACTGTTGCGCGGCATCACACGGCAGCAGGCGCTGTTCGATCCCGCAAGCGCGCAGCGCTGCTTTCGCATCTGCATGACCGACATCACCCATCTCGCCCTGCTGCCCTCGCTCATCAACCGGCTGGGCGAGGTCGCCCCGGCGATCAGTGTCGAGATAACGCACATCTCCGCCCAGACGCCGAAGATGCTCGAGTCCAGCGAAGCGGACCTGGCCGTGGGGTTCATGCCGCAGCTGGAGGCCGGCTTCTATCAGCAGAAGCTATTCGAGCAGCACTTTTCCTGCGTGGTGCGGCAAGACCATCCGCGTGTGCACGCGCGGCTCACGCAGAACATGTTCAAGCGGGAGAGCCACGTCATCGTGACCGCCGTGGGTACAGGCCACAACCTGGTGGAGGAGGAGCTGGAGCGCATAGGCGTGCGCCGCAATGTCGCGCTGCGGCTGCCGAATTTTCTCGGCATAGGTGCCCTGGTTTCCAACACCGACCTGATAGTGACGGTGCCGCACAGGGTCGCGGAAACACTGCGGCGCATTGCCGCAGTAAAGGTGCTGCCGCCACCGTTCGATCTGCCCGGCTTCCCCATCAAGCAGCATTGGCATGACCGCTACCAGCAAGACCCGGCCAACCGATGGTTGCGATCGGTTATCTCGGATCTCTTCCTGGAATCGTGAAGCTGCGCAGCACCATGTTCACCGCGCCTTCAGAAACTCTCCCACCTCCAGCAACACCATCTCGTTGTCGTCCGCCTGGTTAGGCTCGCGGCTGCTGGAGAAGGGCAGGTTGTTGTCGTTGCCGACGACGATGTGCGTGGCATCGACCACGTCCACGTTCTCGATGGTGAAGAACGGGAACTTCAGCACGCCGTCATTCAGCGGCTTGCGCGCGAGCTTTTGCGGGTCCTGGATGTTGAGCAGGTCGATGTAGCCGATCTTGCGCACCAGGCCGCCGACGTTGGCTTCGCTCAGCTCGATCTTGTAGACGCGCTTGAACTTGGCGATAGTGGGAAAGCAGTCGCTGCCCTTCTGGCCTTCGGGGCAGGCCTTGTCGGCCGTACCTTCGCCGTCGTCGCGCTCGATGACCAAACCCGTGGTCGCGTCGATCAGGTTGAAGTCGCCAATGGCGTTGCCGCTGGCCTCCAGCGGATACTTCCACGAGCGGCCGGTCCATTGGCCGGCCTGGGTGTCGAACTCCAGCACGCGCAGCACTTCCTTGCCGTCGACCTTCTCGAACTCCTTGGCCTCGGCGTTCCAGACCGGGCCTTCGAGCAGTGCGTAGAGCTTGCTGCCGTCGGGCGAGGAGGCCATGCCTTCGAAGCCCTTGGAGCGCTTGACCTGGAAGTCCACCGTGCCGCCGGGCGCGCCGGGCGTGGTCACGGCCGGATGGTCGGGCGAGCGCACGGACTTGCCATCGACCAGCGTGTCGTACACCGCCAGCACCTTGCCCTTGAGGTCGGCCTTGATCAGGAAAGGTCCGAACTCGTCGCCGATCCACAGCGCGCCATTGGCGAACTGGAAGCTCTCGGTGTCGAAGTCGCTGCCGGTGAGGTAGCGCTGCTTGGAGCCTTCGTGGACGATGCGGAACGGCACCTTCTTGTCCGGGTCATGCAGGAAGACGGTAGCCAGGCGCTGGAACTTGCCGCTCTTGAAATCCAGTTTGTAGTGGTTCAGGTAGAGCATGAAGTCGGGCGAATTGGCCTTGCTGCCGGCGCCGTTGTCGGTCAGCACCCAGAAGCTGCCGTCGGCCATGTGCTTGATGCCCGAATGGCCCTGCAGGGGCTGGCCCCGGAAGGGAAGCGAAACACCGGTCTTGCGGCCGAAGGACTGGCCCTCGACGCTGCCGAGCTTCTCCACGCGCTTGCCGGTGGTGAACTTGCCGCTCCCCTGCAGGTCGGCCGGGGCGTCCTGGGGCGCGGGGACATAGCTCTGCGCCGGCAGCACGGCATGGCCGGCCAGCGTGGCGGTGAACGGGGCGGGCGCGTCGGCCTGGGCGCGGGCCGGCAGGCCCAGCATGGCGGCGGTGACGGCGAGCAGGGCGGCGCAGGCGGGAAGAACGCTGGAGCGGTGCATGGTGCAGTGGGTGACAGCAGAAAAACCGCCAGCGTGCCGCGCGGTGATGACCTGCGCATGACAGGCACGGCGCAAGCTATTTTTTATATAGCGCCAAGCCCATGCTCCACCTTGGCTCCAGCCATTTTCTTGCAAGATTCTGCGTTCACCACCAGGCCTGCAGCAAGGCCGCGGCGGCCACTGCGCCGGCCAGCAGCGCGCACCGGGGCGCACGCCGCGGCGCATAGCTCAGCAGCAGGGCCAGCACCCATGCGTCGGCGGTGAGCACGCCACACCACAGCACCCAGCCCTGGGCCGGGCCGGCCAGCGAAAGGCTGGCAGCCAGCGACAGCAGCAGCGCGGCGCTGCCGCCCACGCGCAGCCAGGGGCGCATGCGGCCGGGTTCGCGGCCACGGCCGCAGCTGTCCTCGAAATGCCGGTCCATGGCCAGCGCCAGCGCAGCAAAGCCGGCCAGCGCGGCGGAGAAGGCGCCGGTGGCCAGCGGCCAGAGGGCGCTCATGTGGCCACCTCGTGGCGCGGCGGGGCCACCGTGGGTTCGGCGTTGGGTGCAGGCCTGGCCACGGCTTTGGCCGCGGCCTTGCCCGGCTTGCGCCGCCCCACCCACCAGGCCGCCGCCAGCAGCGCCAGGCCCAGCGCAAGGCAGACCAGGTCGAAGCCCGCCACGCGCCACAGGCCGGCGGCCATGGCGGCCCACACCGGCGTGTCCGTGGTGAAGGCGTTGAGCAGCGGCACGCCCGCGAACAGCGCGCCGCCCACCGCGAGCTGGGCCTGCCACATGCGCCGCGCGGGCCATGCCAGCCCGGCCACCGCGGCCAGGCCCCAGGCCGCGAAGAAGCAGCCGATCTCGGCCGTGGCGCGCTCGGCCAGCCCCACGGGCAGCAACCGGTTGGCCCAGAAGTAGACGGCCATGGCGATCGGCACGCCGGCGATGGCGCCGATGTTCAGGCCATCCACCAGCCGCAGCCCGAAGCCGATGCGCCCGCCGTGCTTCAGGGCCTTGGCGTATTTCTGCCGCTCCTTCACGGCCCAGAGCAGCAGGCCGGTGGCGACCATCGCGCAGCCGGCCAGTCCGCTCAGGAAGAACAGCCCGCGCAGCAGCGGGCTGGAGAAGCGCGCGATGTGCAGCCCGTAGAGCACGCCGCGCGTCTGCACCGCCGGGCCTTCGACGTCGCCGGCGGTGGACAGCAGGCGGCCGGTGGTGCCGTCGAACAGCATGGCCGGCTGGCTGGAGGACACGCCGTGCCCGTCCTGCCGCTGCAGGCCGATGGTGGCGTTGGCGTCGTTCGGGTTGTTGACGGTGATGCGGCCGACCGGCGCGCCGCCCCAGCGGGCGCTGGCCTGCGCGACCAGCGGCGCCACCGGCGCGAGCGGGGCCGCCCGGCCTGCGGCCTTGGGATTGCGCGGGCCGCTGGCGGGAAAGACCTCGGCGAAGAACGCGTCCTGGTCACCCTTGTAGGCCGCCTGCGGCCCCCAGGGCATGTACATGAACATCAGCGTGACCAGGCCGGTGTAGGTGATCATCAGGTGGTAGGGCAGCGCCAGCACCGCGCTGGCGTTGTGCGCGTCCAGCCAGCTGCGCTGGCCCTTCTTCGGCCGGAAGGTGAAGAAGTCCTTGAAGATGCGCTTGTGCGTGACGATGCCCGAGAGGATCGCCACCAGCATGCACATGGCGCAGAAGCCGACGATCCAGCGCGCCCAGATCGCCGGCATGTAGTGCAGGTCGAAATGCAGGCGGTAGAGAAACTCGCCGCCGCGCGTCTCGCGCGGGGCCTGCAGCACCTGGCCGGTGGCGGCGTCCAGCTCGGCACGGTCGAAGCGCGCGCGGCGGCCGCCCTGGGCCGGTGGCTCGCCGGGGGGTGGTGGCGGCTTGATCCAGGCCACGTTCACCGAAGGCTCGCGCTCGCTCGGCAGGTTGATGAACCAGCGCTGGCTGTCCGGCGCACGCTGCTGCAGCGCGGCCACGGCCGCCTCGGCCGACTGCGCCTGCGGCGGCAGCGCCAGGCTGGCGCGGTGCCGCTCGGGCTTCATCCAGAAGGTGATCTCGTCCTTGAAGTACGAGGCGGTGCCGGCGGCGAACACCAGGAACAGCACCCAGCCCACGAGCAGGCCGCTCCAGGTGTGCAGCCAGGCCATGGACTGGCGAAAGCCCTCCTTCATGCCGCACCCCCGAAACCCTGGCGCACCAGCAGCAGCACGCCCAGCGCCGCGGCCGGCAGCAGCAGGCCGAGCCAGGCGCGCGCTGCGCTGCGCGCGGCGAACACCCACATCACCGCGCACGGATAGACGACGAAGGCCAGCAGGGTGGCGGTCAGCGCCGCCTCCGCGCGCGTGGTGGGCAGGTACAGCGCCAGTACTGCCGTCGCCAGCGCCGCCACCGCATAGCCGCCGCCGATGGCGGCCACCGCGCGCACCGCCACGCCCAACCGGTAGCGCAGGCCTTCGCTGCCGGCCGGCAGCCAGCGGTGGCGGGTGGAGGACGGGGCACCGGCCTGCCGGGCGGCAGGCGATGGAGGCAGCGGGGCGGGATGGCTCATGTCAATGGCGGATGAAGCGCGGCGCAGGAACAGCGTGAGACCGGCTTGCCGTGGCCGCCCTGCGCAACAGAAACAAGAATTATTATCAATTGTAGACACGAACACCCCCTGTCAGAAGGATGCACGCATGGTGAGGCGGACATTGCGCGGCTCGCCCCAGTACACGCCGTCGTAGAAGCCGATGTTGCGGTAGTAGTGCTTGTCGAGCAGGTTGCCGACGTTCAGCGCCACCGACAGGTTCCGGTTGACCTGGTAGCGCGCGAACAGGTCCACCAGCCCGTAGCCCGGCTGCACGATGGTGGCCTTGCTGGAGGTGGTCGGGCGGTTGTACCAGGAGCCGTTGGTGGTCTGCGTCTGCAGCGACAGTGCCGCGCCGGCCGTCAGCCCCTGGAGTGCGCCCCCGGGGCGGTAGGCGGACGACAGCCGCACCAGGTGCCGCGGCGCCACCGGGAAGCTGTAGGTGCTGCCTTCGGGACGGCGCATGCTCACGTAGGTGTAGCCGGCGGCCGCGTTCCAGGACGGCGTGATCTGCCCCGTCACCTCGGCCTCGAAGCCGCGCGCCGTCGTGCCCGAGCCGCTGTTGACATAGGCCGAGCTGCCGTCCGGCAGCGTGAAGCCGGCCGGCACGCCGGCATCGAGCTGCGCGAGGTTCTTCTTCACGGTGCGGAACACCGCGGCATAGGCGTTGACGCGGCCGCCCAGGTACTCGCCCTTGATGCCGGCCTCGACATTGGAGCCCGTGGCCGGGTCGATGAAGTTGCCATTGCGGTCCTTGTAGGCCTGCGGGGCGAAGACGTCGGTGTAGCTCGCGTAGGCCGAGTAGCTGTCGTTGATGTCGTAGACGGCGCCCAGGTAGGGCGTGACCTCGCGCCGGTGCGACGCGATGCCGCTCGAGCGCGTGTAGCCGCCGTCGGTGCCATAGGCATCGGTGCGCGCCGCGTAGTTGCTGACCCGCGCGCCGGCGATCACGGAGAGCGGATCGGTCACGCTCAGGCGCACGGCCGCGTAGCCGCCGCCCAGCCGGGTCCTGGCGCGGGTGCTGGCGCCGGTGTAGGTGAAGGTGGGCTCGGGGATGTCGCCGGTCCAGGCCAGGTAGTTGGGGATCGTGGCCGAGTAGCCCTGCGTCACATTGAGCGTGGGCGTGACCTGCTCGCTCCAGCTGCCGTTCCAGCCGACGATCAGCTCATGCCGGCGCCCCAGCAACTGGAACGGGCCGGAGGCGTAGAGGTCGAGGTTGTCACGCGTCTCCCTGGCCTCGCCCACGCCGGTCCACAGCGACATGCCGGCGCCGGTCACCTGGTTGGGATAGCCGCTGCCGGCGTAGGCGACCTTGCGGTGCACCTCGCTTTCGGTGCGCGCCACGCCGAGCCTGACCTTCCAGCCGCCATCGAAGCGGTGGTCCAGCGAGGCGAACGCGGTCTGCTGCTGCAGGTCCCAGCCGCTCCAGGGCGTGGTGATGCTGAAGCTGCGCGGCAGCTTGGCCGGCTGGCCGGCGGAATTCCAGTAAGGCACCGCGCCCCAGGTCGCGCCGCGGGGCTGGTTGTCCTGGGCGTCGATGCCGGCGCTCAGCAGCGTGGAGGGCGTCAGGTCGGCCTCGATGACGGCCATGCCGAGCCGCTTTTTCTCGTGGTAGTAGTCCATGAAGGACTTGCGGTCCGAGTCGGCCGCGACGATGCGCCCGCGGATGCGGCCGTCGGCCGTGAGCGGGCCCGACAGGTCCACCTCGGCGCGGCGCAGGTCCCAGCGGCCGAGCTGCAGCGTGGCGCTGCCCGTCCAGGTGCGCGAGGGCCGCTTGCGGATGAAGTTGACCGTGGCGGAAGGATCTCCTGTCCCGCCCATGAGGCCGGTGGCGCCGCGCACGATCTCGATGCGGTCGTAGAGCAGCGTGTCGGTCAGCGGGCTGTTCGTGCCGCGCGACATGCCGTCGATCTGGAAGTTGCTGATCGCGAAGCCGCGCGCGTAGAAGCTGGTGCGCTCGCTGTCGAGCTCGTTGACCGTGATGCCGGTGGACTGCGCGAGCACGTCGGCCACCGTGGTCAGCGCGAAATCGTCCATGCGCTGGCGCGTGACGACGCTGGTGGACTGCGGCGTCTCGCGCATCGACAGGCCCAGGCGCGTGGCCGTGCCCATGCTGCCGGTGGTGTAGCTCGGCTTGCCCTCGGTGCGGTCGTTGCGGTCGGTGGAGACCGTGACCTCGCGCAGGGTGGTGGAGACCGCGGGCGCGGCCTGCTGGGCGCCGGCCGCCTGTGCGGCGAGCATCGCCGCCAGGGCGACGCAATGGCGGGCAAGGGCTCGGCGAGCCGGGTAGGAAACTCGATGGGACATGGCACGGTCTGCGGTGAAGGAGAACGGGGACGCCCAGCCGATCGGCTTTCGGCCTGGGCCCCATCCGCGCACATGGCGGCGAGGGGCAGGCAGTCGAAGCGCTGGGATGGCTGGCACGTTCCTGCACCACGTGCAGTCCGGCGGGCTGGCGTGTCACCCGCACGGCTGCGGATGACATCAAGAATGATTCGCATTTTAACATCGTGTTGCACAAGGTCGCCACGAGGTCCGGCCCCGGCGGGCCAGCGAGCGGCCGCGGCGCCGCTCCCTGCCGTGGACGCAGCGGCATTATTTCCATATACTTGGAAATATGGAAACAAACACCGCCGTCACGGCCCTGGCCGCCCTGGCCCAGCACTCTCGTCTGGCGGTCTTCCGCTGCCTGGTACAGGCCGGGCCGCAAGGCCTGGCCGCCGGGGAGATCGCCGAGGCCCTGGCGCTGCCGCCGTCCTCGCTGTCCTTTCATTTGAAGGAACTGACACGCGCTGACCTGCTGCTGTCGCGGCAGGACGGCCGCTTCGTCATCTACGCGCCGAACTTCGCGGCGATGAACGAGCTGATCGGCTTCCTCACCGACAACTGCTGCGGCGGGCAGCCCTGCGAGGTGTGCATTCCCGCCCCCCAACCGGACACCCCATGACCGACAAGACCTACCACGTACTGGTGCTGTGCACCGGCAATTCGGCCCGCAGCATCATGGCCGAGGCGTTGATCAACACCATGGGCAATGGCCGCTTTCGTGCCTACAGCGCCGGCAGCCACCCAAGTGGCCGCGTGCACCCGCTGGCGATCGAGAAGGCGCAGTCCGTGGGCTACCCGGTGGCGCAGTTGCGCAGCAAAAGCTGGGACGAATTTGCCCAGCCGGGCGCGCCGGTGATGGACTTTGTGATCACGGTCTGCGACAACGCGGCCGGCGAGGTCTGCCCGCTCTGGTCGGGCCAGCCGATCTCCGCGCACTGGGGCTTTGCAGACCCGGCGGCGGTGCAGGGCACGGAGGCGGAGCAGCGCCGTGCCTTCGACACCGTATTCCGCCAGATCATGGCGCGGGTGCGGATCTTCGTCAGCCTGCCGCTGGCCACGCTGGACAGGGTGGCCCTGCAGCATGCAGTGCGGGCCATCGGCAAGACGGCGGCGGTGGCCTGAATGGGCGCCACGCCTGCCGCCCTGCGGCGCGGCCCGGCGCCGTCGATCGGCTTTTTCGAGCGCTACCTGACGGCCTGGGTGGCGCTGTGCATAGTCGTCGGCGTGCTGCTGGGCCAGGGCTGGCCGGGCGTGTTTCGCGGTATCGCGTCGCTGGAACTGGCCCGCGTCAACCTGCCGGTGGGCGTGCTGATCTGGGTGATGGTGGTGCCGATGCTGCTGAAGATCGACTTCGGCGCGCTCGGGCAGGTCCGCGCGCACTGGCGCGGCGTGGGCGTGACGCTGTTCATCAACTGGGTCATCAAGCCCTTCGGCATGGCGCTGCTGGGCTGGATCTTCATCCGCCACCTGTTCGCGCCGCTGCTGCCGGCGGCGCAGATCGACAGCTACATCGCCGGCCTGATCCTGCTGGCCGCAGCGCCCTGCACGGCCATGGTGTTCGTCTGGAGCCGGCTGTGCCGGGGCGATCCGTACTTCACGCTGTCGCAGGTGGCCCTGAACGACGCGATCATGGTGGTGGCCTTCGCCCCGCTGGTGGCGCTGCTGCTGGGGCTGTCGGCGATCAGCGTGCCCTGGGACACCTTGCTGGTGTCGCTCGCGCTGTACATCGTGATTCCGGTGACCGTGGCGCAGGCCTGGCGCCGGCGGCTGCTGCGCGCCGGCCCGGCGCGGCTGCAGTCGGTGGCGGCCCGCCTGGGCCCGTGGTCCATGGCCGCGCTGCTGCTGACGCTGGTGCTGCTGTTTGCCTTCCAGGGCGAGGTGATGCTGCGGCAGCCGCTGGTGATCGCGCTGCTGGCCGTGCCCATCCTGGTCCAGGTGCTGCTCAATGCCGGCCTGGCCTATGGGCTCAACCGGCGGCTGGGCGTGGCGCACTGCGTGGCCGGGCCTTCGGCGCTGATCGGCGCCAGCAACTTCTTCGAGCTGGCCGTGGCCACGGCGATCAGCCTGTTCGGCCTGCAGTCCGGCGCCGCGCTGGCCACCGTGGTGGGCGTGCTGATCGAGGTGCCGGTGATGCTGCTGGTGGTGTCCGTGGTCAACCGGACGCAGGGCTGGTACGAGCGCGGCCGGCCTCCGCTACCCAATAGATAGCAGACAGCCCAGGAAACACCTGGGCTTCCGGCACTTTTCGCCTGAACCCTGTCAGAACGCGTAGCGCGCGCTCAGCTCCACCGTGCGCGGGGCGCCCGGCATGATGCCGACGTCGTTGTTGGCCGAGATGTAGTACCTGCGGTCCAGCACGTTCTTCAGGTTGAGCGCCATGCTCCAGCCCTTGGGCGCGGGGCGCCAGTACAGCGCCAGGTCCACCGTGGCGTAGCCGGGCAGGCTGATGGCGTTGTCGACGTTGGCGAACTGCGCGCTGCGCGCGTTCAGGCCGGCGCCGGCCTGCACGCCGGGCAGCCAGGCGTCGAGCGACTTGAGCGTCCACAGGCTCAGCGTGTGGCGCGGCGCCAGCGCCAGCGTCTTGCCCTGCAGCGGCGTGGGCCTGGCCGAGCTGAACGGCGCGGTCACGGTGCCCACGCCGTTGGTCACCAGCGCATCGAGGTACGAGTAGCCTGCCAGCACCTGCCAGCCCGGCGCGACCTGGCCGGACAAGGTCAGCTCCAGCCCGCGTGCGCGCTGCTGGCCGACGTTGACCAGGGTGTTGAGGATCGGGTCGGTGTACTTCACGTCGCTGCGCGTGAGCTGGTAGAGCGAGGCGGTGAACGAAGCCGCGCCGTCGAACAGGTCGGTCTTGGAGCCGATCTCCAGGTTCACGCTCTGCTCGGGCTTGAGCTGCGCGTTGTTGGTGGCCAGCGGGCCGGCCTCGCCCGAGGGCTGGTAGGACTTGGTGGCCGACACGTAGTAGCTCTGCGCCTGCGTGGGCTGCCACACCAGGCCGGCGCGCGGCGAGACGTCACGGTCGGTGCGCTGCAGGTTGGCGTTGCTGGGCAGCTCGTCGCGGTACTGCTGGCCGAAGGCGTCGTAGCGCAGGCCCAGCAGGCTCTTGAGGGTGGGCGTCCAGGTCGAGAGCGCCTGCAGGTAGACGGCGCGCGTGGTGTTGGTGGTGGTGCCGACCGAGGGGCCGGACGACTGCGCCACCGGCACGTAGTAGGGCAGGTTCTGGCCCACCGGCGCGAACACCGGCGTGCTGAAGGAGTAGCCGGGTGCGTTGGTGGCGGCGTTGGTGATGGCCTGGTGGCGGTCCTGTTCGCCAAACTCCATGCCGGCCAGCAGCTTGTGCGTGGTGCTGCCCCAGGCCAGGTCGTGGCTGATCTCGCTCTGGTTGAACCAGCCGTGCTCGTAGCGCTGCACCGCGCCGCGCGACAGCAACGCCATGGGCACGGCGCCGCTGTCGTTGATGGAGCCGATGCGGGTGTGGCGGCGGTCCAGCGAGTACTCGTAATAGCGCAGCGTGTCGGTGAACGAGGTGCTGTCGGACAGGCGCAGCTTGTACTGCGCGGTGCTGCTCTCGATGGTGGAGAAGGTGTGGTCCAGCCCATAGGCATTGGCCGCGCCGTAGTAGGTGCCGATCGGCACGTTGGCCGGGCGGCCGGTGCTGGCCAGGCCCGGCACGCCGAAGTCGATGCCGCGCTCCTGGTGCTGGTAGTTGTACTGCAGCAGCAGGCTCTGGTTGCCGTCCTTCCACAGCAGGCTGGGCGACAGCGCCTGGCTGCGCAGGTAGCTATTGGTGCGGAAGCTGCCCGAGTCTTCCACCGCCGCATCGAGCCGCACCGCCACCGTGTCCGATACGGCGCGGTTCAGGCCCAGGTCGCTGCGCTTGAGGCCATAGCTGCCCAGGGTCACGCCGGCGTCGCCGCCGTTGGTGAAGCCGGGCTTCTTGGTGATCAGGTTGATCAGCCCGCCCGAGGAGCCGCGCCCGTAGAGCGCCGCGGCCGGGCCCTTGACCACTTCCACGCGCTCGATGTTGTAGAGGTCGCGGAAGTACTGCGCGTCGTCGCGCACGCCGTCCAGGTAGATGTCGTAGAGCGCGGTGAAGCCGCGGATCACCACCGCGTCGCGCTGGCCGTCGCCGGTGGCCAGGCCGACCGAGGGGATGGTCTTCATCACGTCCTGCACGCTGCGTGCGCCCTGGTCGCGCATGACCTCCTGCGTGACGACGTTGACCGTCTGCGGGATGTCGCGCAGCGGCGCCGCGACCTTGGCGGCGGTCGCGGTGTCGGCCGGCGCGTAGTGGGCGCCGTGCTCCTGGCCGGCGGTGACGTCCACCTGCGGCAGGGTCTGGGCCTGCGTGGCGACGGTGCCGGCGCCGGCCAGGGCCAGGAAAGCGGCCTGCGCGAGGGCGCGCCGCGGGAAAGTGAAGCGGGATTGCATGGTGGTGCTGCCTTGCCTGGTATGCGTTGGAATGTTGGCGGGCTGGAACGCGAATCGTTCTTGATAGCTTTGAGCACAGCGAGCCTATTCCCGCGAAGCTGACTTGAAGCCTGCGGTCGCGCAGATACAACGCCTAAGTGTGGCCAAGGCGCCACGGAGCGCGGGCCGCCTCGTAGCGGCGCGCGCAATCACTTCATATTTGATAGCAAATAGCCAAGGCACTGCCTTGGCTGCACCCGCTTTTCCCTCAGAAACGGTCGATCGGAATCTTCAGGTAGGCCGTGCCATTGCCTTCCGCGGGCGGCAGCCGCCCGGCACGCATGTTGACCTGCACCGACGGCAGCATCAGCGCCGGCAGCTCCAGCGTGGCGTCGCGTGCCTGGCGGCGGGCGACGAAGTCCGCCTCGGCGATGCCGTCGCCCACGTGGATGTTGTGCGCGCGCTGCGCCGCCACCGTGCTGCGGCAGCTCGCCTCGCGCCCCGCGGGCGGATAGTCGTGGCACAGGTAGAGCACGGTCTGCGGCGGCAGCGCCAGCAGGCGCCGGATCGAGCGGTACAGCATGTGGGCGTCGCCGCCAGGGAAGTCGCAGCGCGCCGTGCCCAGGTCGGGCATGAACAGCGTGTCGCCGACGAACACCGCGTCCGGGCCGCCGTCCGGGTCGGCGATGCGATAGGCGACGTCGGCCGGCGTGTGGCCCGGCACGTGAAGCGCGCAGGCCTGCAGCCGGCCGATGGCAAAGGCCTCGCCATCGGCGAACAGGCGGTTGAACTGGGAGCCGTCCACGGCCATCTCGCCGGCATTGAAGATGCCGCGGAATTCGCGCTGCACTTGGGTGATGCCCGCGCCTATCGCCAGCGCGCCGCCCAGGCGCCGCTGCAGCCAGGGCGCGCCGGACAGGTGGTCGGCATGCGCATGCGTCTCCAGCAGCCAGGCCAGCTGCAACCCCCGGGCCTCGATGTGCGCGGCCACGGCCTGCGCCGGCTGCGGGTCGGTGCGCCCGGCCTTCTGGTCGAAGCCCATCACCGGGTCGATCACCGCGCAGGTGCCGGCGCCGTCGTCCACCACGTACGAGAACGTGGAGGTGGCAGGATCGAAGAACGGCTGGATGGACAGACTCATGGGACGCTCCGCACAGAAGGAGCGTCATTTTATATAATGAAAGATATTTCATTCAATAAAACATCGCAATGCCTTCGTCCAGCCCCGCATCGCTCGATCTGCCCGAATCCCGGCTGGTAGCCCATGTGCTGGCGCAGGCCGCACGGCCGCCCTCCACGGCCACGCGCGAGCGGCTGGCGCAGGCGCTGCTGGACTGGTTCACCGCCGGCTGGTCGGCGCTGGATATGCCGGCCGCCGGCACGCTGCGCGGGCTGGCGCAGGAGCTGTTTCCCGGTGCCGGCGACGCGGCGGTGTTCGGCGGCGCCAGCGCCACGCCGCTGGCCGCGGGCTTTGCCAACGCCGGCATCGCCCACCTGCGCGAGATCGACGACGCGCACCGCGCGGCCATGCTGCACCCTGGCGTGGTCGCGGTGTCGCCGGTGCTGGCCCTGGCGCCCACGCTGGGCCTGACGCAGCAGCGCGCGGCGCAGGCCATCGTCGCCGGCTACGAGGTCGCCCTGCGCCTGGGCGAGGCGCTGGGCGCGCGCCATGCGGGGCTGTTCCATGCCACGGCCACGGCCGGCGCCGTGGGCGCAGCGGCCGCCAGCGGCGTGGCGCTGGGCCTGGACGCCACGCGCCTGCACCACGCGCTGGGCATTGCCGCCACCCAGGCCGCCGGCCTGTGGCAGCTGGTGGACGACGACGCGCACGAGGCCAAGTCGCTGCACCCCGCGTTCGCGGTGCGCAACGGCATGACGGCCGCCTATGCTGCACGCGCCGGCCTGCCCGGCGCGCGCGCCTTCATGACCGGCCGGCGCGGCCTGTACGCGGCACTGGCCGGCGACGGCCCGCTGGCCGCGATCGACGGCGAGCTGCAGGCGCCCGAACGCCTGCACACCGCCACCATCAAGGCCTGGCCGGCCTGCGCCATGCTGTTCACGCCGCTGGACGCCACGCGCGCCCTGATGGACGAGCACCACATCACCGGCGCCGACGTGCAAGCCATGGAGATCGAGATCTTCCCGCACGCGCTCAAGATCGCCGGCGTGCAGTGGCCCGCCAGGCCGGCCGAGGCCAGCTTCTGCCTGCGCTATGTGCTGGCGGTGCTGCTGGAGAAAGGAGCGCTGGGCATTGCCGATACCGAGGCGCCGGACATGGCCAGCCCCGCGCTGCGCGCACTGGCCGCGCGCATGACGGTGCAGCCGCGCGACGCCTTCCAGGAAGCCTTCCCGCAGCGCCGCCCCTGCCGCGTGACCGTCACGCTGCACGATGGACGGCAGCTCAGCGCCTACCGCGAACTGCGCCGGGGCGACCCGGAAGACCCCTTCACCTGGCCCGCGCTGCAGGCACGCCTGCGTGCCTTTGCACCGCAGGTGGATGCCGCCACGGCAGGCGCCCTGGCCGCCTGGTGCGAGGGCTTTGCCGATCCGGCGCAGGATGGCGCGGCCTGCGCGCCTGGGCTGGCCTTGTTCGGCGCGCGCTAGCGCCAATCCTTGGGCGGCCGGCTGGCAAAGCCGCGCTGCGCCAATTCATGGCGCGCCACCTCGACCGCCTTGCGCTGGGCCGCGGCGCTCTGGCGCGGTGCCAGGCCGATCACCACCAGCGCGCCCAGGAAGCTGCCGTCGCTGTCGAACACCGGCAGCGCCACCGAGGCAATCTGCGGCACCCGTTCCTCGCGCGTGATGGCAAAGCCGTCGCGCGCGATGGCGGCAGCCTGCGGCGTGCTGCCGCCGGTGAAGGCGCGCAGCACGTGCGAGGACGAGCCCCCGGCCGCCAGCGCGATGCGCGTGCCCACCTCCACATGGTGGCGCACCTCGTTGGCGCTGTTCTCGCGGTACAGGCAGACCCGCTCATTGCCGTCGCGCACATAGAAGGCCACCGTCTCGCCGGTCTGCCGCATCACCTCCTGCAGCGCCGGCTGCAGGCGCGAGCCCAGGTCGAACGTGCGCCGGTACAGCATGCCCATGTGCAGCAGCGCCGGGCCGGGCGCGTAGGCACCGTTGTCGAAGCGGTGCACCAGCCGCGCACGCACCAGCACGCCCAGCAGGCGCAGCAGGGTGGCCTTGTCCAGGCCGGTGAGTTCAGCCAGTTCGCGCAGCTGCAGCCGCAGGCGCTCCTCGGTGAAGCACTCCAGGATGGTGATGCCACGCTCCAGCACTCCGGAGGGCGGCTGCGGCGCGTCGGCGGTGCCCTGCAGGGGGGCGGTCTTCTTGGGTTTCTGGGTCATTGTGAACAGACGCAAACCCGCGGCGCAGGGCCGGGCCGGCCCCGTTGACACTGGTCTGGCAGCGGGCTATAGTTTTGATTAACGAAATGTATTTCATTCATTGAAATACTACAAGCACCAGGATGACTGGCCTCAGCGTACCCCAGGGCGGATGTCGCCCACGGGCCGCAGCGGGCCCGCACATCCTGACGGAGACACGGCATGACCTTTCCCCGCCGCCGCAACGGCGCATCCCCATGAGCCTGCTCGATACCCTGGCCGCCTGCGTCGGCCGCGCGCAGGTGCTGACAGACGCCGCCGACATGGCCCGCTACGAGGCCGAATGGCGCCGCAGCTATCCCGGCGCGGCACGTGCCGTGGTGCGCCCGGCCAGCACGCAGGAGGTATCGCGCGTGGTGGCGGCCTGCGCCGCGGCCGGCGTGCCGGTGGTGCCACAGGGCGGCAACACCGGCCTGGTGGGCGGCTCCACGCCCGACGATTCGCGGACCGAGGTGGTGCTGAGCCTGGACCGCATGCGCGCGGTGCGCCGCGCCGACGCGCTGGACAACACCCTCACGGTCGAGGCCGGCTGCACCGTGCTGGCGGCGCAGCAGGCGGCCGAGGCCGCGGGCCGGCTGTTTCCGCTGTCGCTCGCGTCCGAGGGCAGCGCCACCATTGGCGGCGTGGTGTCCACCAACGCCGGCGGCGAGCAGGTGCTGCGCTACGGCAATACGCGCGAGCTGGTGCTGGGCCTGGAGGTGGTGCTGGCCGATGGCCGCGTGCTGGACCTGCTGGGCGCATTGCGCAAGGACAACACCGGCTACGACCTGAAGCAGCTGTTTATCGGCGGCGAGGGCACGCTGGGCATCGTGACCGCGGCCACGCTCAAGCTCTTCTCGCGCCCGTGCAAGGTGGTGACCGCCTGGGTGGCGCTGCGCGATCCGCAGGCCGCGGTGGAGCTGCTGTCGCGGCTGACCGATGCCGTGGGCGAGCGCGTCACCGCGTTCGAGCTGATCGGCAGCGGCCCGCTCGCGCTGGTGCTCCAGCACGGCACGGCCGGCATGCGCGCGCCGCTGGGGAAAGTGCATCCATGGTCGGTGCTGTTCGACGTGTCGGAGGTCTCCTCCCACATGGACCCGCAGCCCGCCGTGGAAGAGGTGCTGGCCGCCGCCATGGAAGACGGCCTGGTGCAGGACGCCGCGCTGGCCGCCTCCGACAGCCAGGCGCACGCCTTCTGGGCGCTGCGCGAGCACGTGCCCGAGGCGCAGCGGCTGGAAGGCCCGTCGATCAAGCACGACATCTCGGTGGCCGTCTCGCGCATCCCCGATTTCATCGCCCAGGCCGGTGCGGCGCTGGAGCAGCTGATGCCCGGCATCCGCATCGTCTGCTTCGGCCATGTGGGCGACGGCAACCTGCACTACAACCAGAGCAAGCCCGCCGGCATGGCGGACGCCGACTTCCGCGCACAGGAAGAGGCGGTGCACGGCATCGTGCATGACACGGCCGCGCGGCTGCACGGATCGATCTCCGCCGAGCACGGCATCGGCCGGCAGAAGCAGGCCGCCTTCCTTCACTACAAGAGCCCGGTCGCACTCGACGCCATGGCGCGCATCAAGCGCGCGCTCGACCCGGCCAACACCTTCAACCCGGGCCGCGTGCTGCCACGCGCGCTCGTCGCCCCGCAAGCCTCCCTCTAGACCACCAGGACTCCCATGCCCGTTTCCGTCTTCGACATGCAATCGCTCCAGCACCTCTGGGGCACCGATGAACTGCGCGCCATCTTCTCGGAAGAGAACCGCGTGCAGAAGTGGCTCGACTTCGAGGCGGCGCTGGCCGCCGCCCAGGCCGAGCTGGGCATCATCCCGGCCGCCGCCGCCAGGCAGATCGCCGAGAAGGCCAAGGTCGGCAACATCGACATCGCCGCCATGTCGGCCGAGATCCGCCGCATCAAGCATTCGCTGGTGCCCGCGCTCAAGCAGCTGCAGGCCGCCTGCTCCAAGGAGAACGGCGAGTGGGTGCACTACGGCGCCACCACGCAGGACGTGGTGGACACCGGCGTGGCGCTGCAGCTGAAGGAATTCCATGCGGTCGTGCTGCGCGACATGCAGGCCGTGGGCCGCGAGCTGGCGCGCCTGGCCGTGGCGCACCGCGACACGCCCATGGCCGGCCGCACGCACGGCGTGCAGGCATTGCCGATCACCTTCGGCCACAAGTGCGCGCTGTGGCTGGACGAGCTGGGCCGCCACCACGAGCGCCTGCTGCAGGCCGCGCCGCGCGTGCTGGTCGGCATGCTGGCCGGCGCCGTCGGCAGCCAGGCTTCGCTGGGCCCGAAGGCCGAGCAGCTGGAGCGCCTGATGCTGGACAAGCTGGGCCTGGGCACGCCGGCCATCAGCTGGGCGCCGGCGCGCGACCGCTTCACCGAATACACCCTGCTGCTGGCCATGATCGGCGCCACGCTGTCGAAGATCGGCAACGAGCTCTTCAACATGCAGCGCAACGAGTTCGGCGAGGTCGAGGAAGGCTTCTCCGAAGGCAAGCTGGGCTCGTCCACCATGCCGCACAAGCGCAACCCGACCTCGGCCGAGAACCTGGCCGGACTGTCGCGCCCGCTGCGCTACAACGCCGCGATGATGGTCGAGGGCATGGTGCAGGAAAGCGAGCGCGACGGCATCGCCTGGAAGATGGAATGGAAGGCCCTGCCCGAGTGCTGCCTGATCGCCGGCGCCATGCTGTTCCAGGCCAAGAACCTGCTGGCCGGCCTGAGGGTCAATGCCGACGTGATGGCCGCCAACCTCGACAAGATGCGCGGCTACCTGCTGTCCGAGCGCGTGATGCTGGAGCTCTCCGAGCGCGTGGGCAAGCAGACCGCGCACGAGTGGATCTACGAGGCCTCCATGCACGGCATCACCGGCAAGCTGAGCTTTGCCGACGCCATGCGCCAGCACGAAGGCCTGGGCAAGCTGCTGAGCGATGACGAGATCCGCGACCTGACCGATCCCACCGCCTACCTGGGCCAGTGCGGGGCCTCGGTGGACCGCGTGGTCGCGGCACAGAAGGCCTGGCTGGACTGAAGCGCGCGGGCGATCGGACAAGCATGGCACCGCGGCCAGAATCGCCCGAGATAAAGGAGACATGACGTGCATACCCTCGTTCCCGACCGCCGCCGCATCGGCGCCCTGGTGCTGGCCGGTGCCGGCCTGCTGGCCCTGGCGCTGCCGCCCGCCCACGCGGCCTACCCCGACCAGCCGATCAAGCTCGTGGTGGGCTTCCCGCCGGGGGGCGGCGGCGACCTGTACGGACGGCTGATCGCCAATGCCATGGGCAGGACACTCGGGCAGACGGTGCTGGTGGACAACCGCGCCGGAGCCGGCGGCAACATCGCCGCCGACATCGTCGCCAAGGCCCGGCCCGACGGCTACACCATCCTGCTGGCCATGAGCGGCAACCTGGCGCTATCGCCTGCCGTCAAGCCCCAGAGCCTTCCGTACAAGTCCCCGGACGACTTCGCGCCGATCGGCCTGATCCTGGAGGCGCCGCACGGCCTGTTCGTGGCCCACAACTCGCGCTTCAAGACCGCGCGCGAGCTGCTGGACGCGGCGCGCACGCAGAAGCTCAGCTTCGGCTCGACCGGCACGGGAGGCTCGGCGCACATCGGCATGGAGATGGTCAAGCAGTCCGCCGGCATTGACATGCTGCACGTGCCCTACAAGGGCTCGGGCCCGGCCATCACCGACATGCTGGGCGGCCAGGTGGACAGCTTCTTCGCCACTGCCTCGCCGCTCGTCAGCCAGGTGCGCCAGGGCCAGTTGCGCCTGCTGGCCATCACCGGCAACCGGCGCAATGCCGCCATCCCGGACGTGCCCACCTTCAAGGAGCTGGGCGTGAACGTACCCGTGGTGCAGTGGTATGGCCTGGTGGCGCCTGCGGGCACGCCAGAGCCCATCGTGCGCACCCTCTCGGCCAGCCTCAGCAAGGCCCTGGCCATGCCGGAAGTGCGCGAGGCCATCCGCCGCGACGCCGCCACCGAGCGCGACCTGCCGATGGAGGGCTTTCGCCAATTCATCGTGGACGACATCGCCCGCTACAGGCAGGCCATGACGCCTGCGCTGCTCAAGGAAATCTCCCCCTAAGGACATCCTGCAAAACTCCCCCGCGCATCTGGATGCGCCCGTTTGTTCAGGCATGCTCGGCGCCGATGAAGCAAGCCGGCCTGGACCTGAACCTGAGCACGAAGAAGACCCGCAAGCAGGTG
>Ga0116227_10003959_pt1 | contig 32462 bp, 18 predicted proteins | sample S1TSphgellanicum_FD_89693 | JGI IMG/M metagenome (GOLD analysis project Ga0116227, IMG submission 89693) | Host-associated microbial communities from peat moss isolated from Minnesota, USA - S1T2_Fb - Sphagnum magellanicum MG | ecosystem: Host-associated > Plants > Peat moss > Unclassified... | reverse complement strand
CCGAGAGTATGTGATGTGACTCCCGGGCTTTTTTTTGCCTTAACTCCCGGGCTTCCTCTTGGCCCGCACTCTTGCAATGCCTTAGCCTTAACTCCCAGGCTTCCTTCCTCTTGGCCCGCCACCTTGCAACCCCCTTAGCCTTGGTCGCGAGCCCAAAGCTAGGGTTGCGACATCTGCTCCTACCCCAATCTTTGGTATAACTAATAAAACAAGTTTGGGAATAACATGTTCTTCCAAATTTTCTACCTGAGTACTAATAACTACAACAAGTACTGCCACATATTCTATGGGGGAAAAAAAAAAAAAACAATAGCAAGTTCAACTCCTCTTCTAATTAGTTATGGTTCCTCTATGGTAGTGACAACATGTTCATTTCAAAAATTTATAGTTGCAAATGATGCCTGCACAAGTGAAAACTTATGGGAAACATTAATAGGTACCTCAACCAATTTGTCATTAAGCTAATCATACATATAACCTTCAAACTATAACCAGTTCATTCAAGTAGGCTTCTTCATTCGCACAAGCCAATTTCAAATTGTTTTAGATCCGTTCCTTCGTAATCACTTATATAGTTTGCCACCATTCCTTTCATTTCGGATTTTTGTTTGCCAAAGTTTGGTTCTACACCTTGAACAAGGCATTATCCAAAAGTAATTCCTCAAACTCCCTCAACTAGTTATCCATGTAGGTAGTTTGAAAACCTTTACCAAGCATTTAGTAAAGTGTCTCCAATTCACCTTTCAATTCTTGAATCTATATTTGGAGCTCATGGGTACAATTTTCCATGTTTATGTTGACCTTTGTCAATTGTTCTCACTATTATAAATCGATGTTTTCTAGCTTTACAAAAGTTTTCTCCCATTGAACACTAATAGATTCCACTTGCCATAATCCTTCATCAACCAGTCATAATCAATTTGTAGGAGCTTGAGGTCATTATGGCTTTTAAAATGAACTTGGTTCAACACATTGTAATCCTACTACAGAGCTTTAGCCTTCTTGATTACCTTTTCAACTTCAACATTTTTGGCAACCAGGTGCCTATTTTCTATCTGCAGTCTAAGGAGTTGAGTTTTCACAATCGTTAGTTCCTTGTCCTTATTTAACAATGCTTATTTATGGTTAACCAATTCCACACAACGAGTCTATTGTTGGTTGTTTATGTCCTTTAACAAGTTCTTATACCTAGTTTTTCAAATTGGCTAGGCTATCTACTATCTAAGGCCAAGTACGGGCAGTTAAGGTCGTTTGCTCAAAGAAAAGCGTAACATGTTTCAAGCTTTCATGTTGAATGTAAGTTGTCGACATATATTAAAAAAATGTAAATCGATTAAACAAGTTTAGATTGAACTAGTTGAACCGATTCAATACATGTTAGTAATGGGTACTAACTTGTTATGTAGGAACAAAAGTTTCATGAACAAGTGAAGGTTTTTGGTTTGTTACCTATACAAAATCATGTTTGTTTCTATCCTTTATGACTTGATCACTTTTTGTCCTTATTGATTCGTCATCAAGTTGCGTAATAACATTAGCCTCCATATATTCATCTCTACCCTCCATAATCATGATTCGCTAATGGGTGCGAGGTTCCTTCCTTGGTGGCGAACTCGTTGGTTTTGGATTCAACTAGTCCCTAGGTGTTGATGGTTCAATTTGTACTTTCAACTAATGTGATTAACGTACTAACCTAGGTGATACAGTAGTTGAACACATCGATCAACAATCACTAATAAAATGTTCCTTGGTGACAACCTCAAAAGAGGGTTCTCTAGATTGCTCCTTAATAACTTTCGTCTTTTACCTCTAGAACTAGTTATGGTTTTGGAGAGTTGGTAGGTGTTTATTCTTCTGAAATTAGGAACCAGTGGCATAAATAAACATTTATAATTGGTCCACATAACAAGTTGTTGCCTTCCTGTTATGCGGTGCTAACCTACTACAATATGTTTCTTGTGATTTGGCCATTGGGTTAGTTTTGTTGTCATTTGCGTCAACATAATGGAACACTAATTGACCTTCTTCCCTTTGTTTACCAAATTGAGAATAATGGCAATGTGGTTATTGAAGTAGACTAACTTTTCTCGTTGGTAGATGTTGAAGGTGGATTTAATTGAAATCAATATTTTACCACAATTTTATCAAAAATCATTTTTCCTTATTGAATTTTCCCTAACAAATTTCCTTTATTAAATTTACTATATTGAAAACCTTTTTATGGAAACCGATTTGTACTACCGATTCACACATGTATATTTAAGACCAATTTTTTTGGTATTAGGTTAACTGCTTGTTCCACCATTTTCGACTTCTTTCTTAGAGGTACTTAAAGCTCTATCTTTTTGTGGACTGTATAGGAAAATATTTTTTGAAGTAAAATTATTTTGTTCTTACCATACTTTTGTACATAAAGTTCTATGTGTAGGTTTTCCCTTCATATATTTGGAATATTCTAACCTTTTGTATGTGAGTATTATTCCTTGCATGTTTGTTTCTATAGACAGTTTATGAGGCTGGCTTATTAAGATTTGATAGTCCTATTTGTGTTGAAGTTTTTTGCTTACCTAAGGAGAGTAATAGGATTTTATCTTATGTTCCCTTTTTTTATTCCTTTCAAAACCTGATAGTTCATTGGGTGGCCTTAACATTTGGTGACCATATCACAAATACTAAATTTAAAATTTTAAGTTCATTCCCATTTGGACAAATATTGGTTATAGTTCTTTGATTTTGCCAAAACAAATTATAAATTAATTATTGTTATTGTTTGACAAATAAAAATAAAAAACCAAAATAACCCATATATTACAACTTTTTTGTAGTCATTTACCTTATGCCAACAATGTTAACAAGAAGTATGAAGAAAATAGTGGAACATGTTTTGCAAGAAAATGTTAAAGTAGGCCACATAAGTAACCTAGAGTGACTAGAGCAACCCAAGATTGACCCAAAGCAGGTTATGACCTTTCATGGTGAAGAGCAAAATGAAATGGAGGATGCTATCAAAAATACCGAACCAAAAACTTCATGACCTATCGAAAATCATCCACTATAATTGTAATGCATTATAACCAAACTAGAAATTCCACAAGAACCGATTTAGGACCTTACTAAAAAAAAACTTTTTGGTACCATGAAACGTGACAAGTCCACACACTAGAGGGAGTGAAATTGATTAATTCCATAAGTAAATCGATAAACTGCACCATTTTTAGGGGAAGGACCCTTCTAATGAAGTACAAAACATATAGTCTTCAAGCATGAACATTTCGGATGAAGAGGAATTCCATCAAGAAATTTTAATAACCTTTGTTTTTAACATTTATATTTTTTATCAAAGTTCGAATCACCACACAAATAATTGTCCTTATCAGTCTAGTAATGACGCACCCCCAAGCTCCTTGATAAATTCAACTGTGAGTCCAAGGTGAAAATGACAAAAGGATAAAGAGTTAAGGTACGCTTTTTGGCTCGCAACACTTCAAAAGTAAAGGAGCATGCTGGAGCTTTGGGATGGGGACAAGGATGAGTGACAAACGGGTCAATTATTCACACAGACTTACATAAACCAAACAACAAGTTGGTTAGTGGACAGTTTGAACACTTTTGGTGCGCGGACAAACCACAAACAAACACAGACTCACAAGACTCACCACGGTTCAAACTTGAAGGAAACCACCACCTTCCCCTTTATAGTATTCTTTGCGCCTGGCCACGAGGCTTGCACCCAAATGTCATTTTATCCCGCTACTTTCAAGTTGGGAGTCTCAAAATCCCGAAATTAGGACTCCTGCAACTTTGAAGGCTCATAACTTGTTGTGAAGACCTCCGATTGAAGTAAGTTTTAAAGCGAAGTTGTAGTTATTGTTGAGATTTTTCCAAATATATGTGGCACGCCACATAAATGCAAGTAAATTAGCGCGATTCTTGACTTTTAATGGTCGGGAGTCAAATTGGCACTTTGATTCCCGACCTTTCTTTTGGTCATAAATTATGTTTTAAATACCCAAATGGGTCATGCGAGATCATTTTAGACATCTACGTTTCAAGAACTTTACAATGATATAAGGAACTTTTCAATCCAATTAGTTTTGACCCCTATAATTGCCCTCTAAAGATTCAAGAGTCCATCAAGACTCCAACTCCCAAAGTGGGAATCCACTTGGGAATGTGTGGGTTCATTCCCTCACACTTTCCTATACTCCTGGGAGCATGAAATTTGATTCCCATGCTTCACTCTTGGTTCGCACCTTTGCAAGCCCTTGCCTTAGTTGCGAGCCTAAGGTTAGGGTTGTGACAAATAGTATATTGCTTACATAAACAATACTAACAAATCATAGTCCTTATCCAATATCAATACCCATTCAAAGTTTAATTGCAAATGTTTAGAACTCAATTTATCTTTCAACACTATCAAATGTAGCTTATAAAGAACCAGTTATTCCACATGTCTTTGTTCCATTTATCAAAAATGTCATGGAAAAAAATCTAATAGGTTTTCCAAATTCAATGTACCTTCATGTTGGACCCTATACACCATATTTTGGTTATGGTTATGGGGGCATAGGGAATGTTCTTACAATGTGGCCTTCTATATATAATTCCTTAAGTAACCCACGACATCACCAAAAATAGTATTAGGAATTACACAAGATGGGATTGTAAAAGATCATGAGGGGCCTTCAGATGAGGATGAGGATTATTTCTTTAAAACCCACAACCCCAAGATGCCACAAATGGTTCCTACTAAAAAATCATATTATGAATAGGCGAAAAGACTATCTTTGATTTAGGATGTTGGTAAATCACTTATTAGTGGATGGGCTATATTAGCAACGGTGGTGGACCTTTCAACGGTGGTGGTAACAGGCCTCAAGGAGGCCGTCTTCCAAGAGGTGGTGTAATAGTCCTACAAGAGGTGGCTATAACGGCCTTTTAAGAAATGGCTATAACGGCCTTTTAAGAAATGGCGGTAGTAGACTCCCAAGAGACCAAAACCAAAGACCATATGCTACAAGACCAACAAGGCCATGGATAGGGCCTACCTAGAATCCATGGTATCCTATTTAACCCCTATAGCACCAAATCTTCCACCAAGTAGGAAATCCTTGCCTTAACCCATTTACATTGTGGGAACATATCCAATGTTCATGTATGCATTTTTCACAAGGCCATTCAAGCCAATGGGAACAAGAATGATGTTGATATTGTCAATTTTTTTTGTTTTGCATTTTGTGATGCCATATCCAAATGGGAGAGAATTTTATGGGAGCCCATCTAGTTTACAAATTTGAAGAGTTGGAGGTTACATTCTGTAAGTGTTACTAAAAAGTACAAACGGATGAACAAGAATACATGGCATTATGAATGATAAAGCAAGGTGGAAATGAGAAGGTGGAAGTATTATGAACATATGTTGAAACTAGCAAATTGCCTTTAACATCAAGCAAACAATAGTTTGCTAACCATTTTACAACCATATCTCTAAATAACCATAGTGGGGATGAAAAGGGACACATTGTTTGAACACATGGAAGTTGCAGTCACTTGTGAAGAAAGTATGGGAGACGCTAATGAATATCAAAAACTATTAAAACCACCAACCAAGTAGGAGAAAGTTAATGAAGGAAGGAGAACAAATGTGATATGTGGTTAATGCAATAAATTAAGACATTCCAAAAAGCATTGCCATTGGAATCTAAAAAACTCAAACAACAAATTTAAAGACAAAAAGGAGGTAGAAGTGAATGGAGTTCCAACACAACTTGGTGGTACATGAAATAAATCCAATAACAAAAGAGGTCACAAAGAAGCGAACAAATCTAATTCCATCATTTACCACTACTTCATTTGTAATGTTGTTGAAACTAAAACTTATGACTGCCTTCATAAAGATGCAATTCATGCATTGTTCAAGAAAAAGGGTGTGTTGGTTGCGCCCAAGAAGGATGATGTTGTTGTCAACATGATTTTGGTAGTAACCATTCGTAATCAAATACCCAAAAAAATGGTATTCAAGGAAAAAAAACCTCTCAAGAACAAAAGTTTCAACGTTCATTTGAAAAAGCCATTAAAGACATACAACAAAAAGAACCACTTGGAGCTAGTATACAAACTCCGGGTAAAACCAACTTCATCAAAAAATTTGGTTTAGATACCAAAAATCAAAATTTCAAACCTATTGAATTTATCAAACCGACCAATTTTACCGAATGTATCAATGTTATTGGTTTTACCAATTTTATTGGAAATATTGGTGCTATCAGACTTATCAAAAATATTGAACCAATTGAAAAAAAATAGTTTTGGAGGATGTCACCTAACAACTATTGGAGAGTAAACATACCCTTATTTTGGACCGGTTCTTCAAGATCATTCCAAATTTGAAACAATTTGTTGCTTCCAAGCTTCCCTTGGAAGAAGAATTGTCAACATGTCAAGACCTAATTTGGTTATCGCCTCGGTGGTGATTGATCTTCACATGGATGTGATAAAGGTTCAAGTGGGCAAGAACATGGTTAAAAACATATTATTGGATGGAAGATCCGATATGAACATCACGACATGAGAACTACAAAAATGGTTAGGGCTTCCTAGGCTTAAACTAACATTGTACACACTTTAGATGGAGGATCAAACCATCAACAAACTAGTTGGATTCATCAAGGACCTCAAAATCCACATTCATGGGATTCCTTACATTGCAATGTTTGCAATAATGAAGAACAATGTTTTGGACTCTATTTATTCCATGTTAGGTTGACCATGGTTGCGTAATGCATGTGTTACTCATGATCAAGGAAACAACCTAAACACAATTGAAGATAATGGCACGGTGTGAACCATCGTTGTAGCCAAACATTCAAGGATAGTAATACCAAACATTCCGAGGTTTTGTTGTGTTACGATCTAATGAAAGGAATCATAGATGATATATATATATATATATATATTTGTAGTAGAACCGGATTTGTTTACATTTCAAACCATCACATTATCGAAACTATAAATTTTTAGTGATGCCATTTTTAGTGTAGAAGTTAGTACAAAGGACCTTACATTCAACCTCCCACATTTTGAAGGGCACATTTTGGTCAATACTACACCTGCACATATCAAAGTCCAAGAATTGGACATTGCACATTACTTGAGGATCACCAAGTAAAACTTCTCAATTTGGGGACTACTAAAAATCCTTAGACAACTAAGTTAAATGTGGCATTAGATGAACCAATCACCATTAATATTGAAAGATCATTCTGGGAGTATAAAAACATTTTCACATGGAATTATATTGACTTGAAGGGAATTCCACCATGAATTATTCAACATCACATTGAGTTTGACACCAATATTCCGCCTATTCATCAAACCAGGTACCAAATGAACCCAAATTATGTTATAGTAGTCAAGTAGGATTTGGACAAGCTTTTTAAGTGCAGGGGGTGAGAATCCTTTAAGTTGTACCACACATGATGAAAAGGGCTTAGTCCTTACTATAGTCCTTTTTTACTCTATATTTTGATCCCCATAAAAAATAATGAACCAAAAGTTGTCAAAATTTTCAAAAGGACAATGTCTTAAACCATTACAATTTTAAATTCCATCATAATCATCCATAAATGTGTCTTTACATGGTAAAAACGACAAGGTAAGAAAGACAAAGAAAGGTGTGGCATTGTGATAAGATTTTAGTACACCTTAAAGAATTTGGACCCCTGGCTTCATTGCCCCAATGGAGGAAGTTAGTTGGCTATCACCAATTGTTGTTGTACCGAAAAAAAATGGCAAGTTCCATATCTATGTGGATTTTTGATGACTCAATGCTACTACCAAAAAGGATCCATATCCTTTACCTTTTACTAAAGAGGTGTTGGATGAAATGGCGGGTCATGAAGTCTATTTGTTATTAATGGATTTTTCAATTATCACCAAATCATGATTGCCCTTGAGAATAGGTACAATATTGCATTCATCACCTATTATGGAACTTTCGTTTGGGTTGTCATGCCATTTGGGCTCAAGAACGTTCCACCAACTTATCAATGGGTGGTGATTACAACTTTCAAGGACTATGTTGGAATGTTCATGAAATTATTCTTAGATGATTTCAATGTGTTCAACGATTAGACACACCTTTACCAAAGCTACAACTATGCTTTAGTAAATGCAAATAATTTGATATGAGTTTGAACCTTGGAAAATGCATGTTCCTTTTGCATTTAGGTGTTATCTTGGGATACATGGTATCCAAGGAAGGCAAGCTATTGGATTCGGAAAAAACAATCGGCTATTGTTCACATGCCTACATCGAAAACACCTAAGGATGTCAAGGTTTTCAATGGCATGGCACAATACTATAGGTGTTTCATCAAAGATTTTGCTTTCATTATTGTTTCCATTACTAAGCTATTACGAAAGATAGAAGCTTTCGAATGGATAGTAGAGTGCCAACAAACTTGGGAAAGAATCAAACAATGTTACATGGATGCACCAATCTTGATTTCACTTCATTGGGACATTGAGTTTCATGTTCACACAAATGTTTCTAATTTGGTAGTTAAGGTTATGCTAACACAGAACCTTATCGAAAAATGCAACCAACCAATTACCTATGAATCGCAATTGCTCAACAACGTTGAACAAAATTATATCATGACTGAAAAGGAGGCACTCATAGTGGTGTATGTTCTCCATATTTCATCATTACTTGCTAGGTAACAAATTCATCTTTAATGTGGACCATATGGCATTGTTGTACTTGGTTCAAAAACCCTAAGTTTTAGGGAGAATAGCAAGGTGGCTACTTCTTTTCTTGGAATACAATTTTTTGGTAATTTATAAACTAGGGAGATCCCATTCTTTGGTGGATGCCTTAACCCAAATGACCGATCTCACAAAAGAAAATGGAGTACCAAACCAAACAACAGACACTACATTCTTGCTCTTACAATTGATGTGGCTATAAGAAAATTTTGAATACTTCATTACCAATTTTTTTTTGATTGAATACAGTTAAGAGCAAAAGAAAAAGCGAACTTTGAGAGCTTTACACCTTTTTTTTTGTTGAATGGCAAATTATACCATCAAGGTCTAAACCAAATTTTGAAGCATTATTTGAAGGTTTTGGAAATCCCCATAATGTTAGAGGAAATGCTCCTGCCAACAATGGGCATTTCTCATCCAAAATCATAATTCGCAAGATCTTAAACACAAAGTATTGGTGGCCAACAATGTACGAGGATGTTTTCCAATATTGTTAAACTTGTGACAACTATCAGCAAACGAGGAATTTAATACAAAACAACATAATGAAACTAGTAACTTCATTACCAGCAAAACTTTTCATGAAATGGGGATTAGATTTTGTTGGCCTAATCAAACCCAAAAGCAAGTATATCTGAAATAAATACATTTTAATAACAACTAATTACACCACCCAGTGGGTAAAGGCAAAGGCATAGTGCACCAATATAGCAGTTGTGACAACTAAGTTCATCTACAAATTCATTCTCACATGATTTGGCTATTTTTTTACTTTGGTAAGTGATCAAGGCACTCACTTTATCAATAATGCCATTGATATTCTTACAAACCATTTCTTGTTGTGACATATGACCTCCACCATTTATTACCCACAAGGTAATGGACAAGTAAAATCCATGAACAAAATCATTGGTTCATTACTTACTAAGTTGGTGAATGAGAACCGCACTAATTGGGATGAGCATCTGCACACGGTTCTGTATGTTTATCACACAACATTTAAGGTAACTGCTATACACACATCATTTCAACTTGTTTATGGCCTTTACCCTTTGATTCCAACAAAAGACATGTTGCCCACAAACAATTAACATCTTGATCGATATTTTTCTTTTACATGTATTTTGACTAGTCACATAGCAAAATTGGAAACACTTGGATGAAACCCATCGAGAAGCAGCAAAACGGATAGGTACAAGGCAATGGAACGCAATGTTATGAGCTCAATAAAACCACAAAATTAAGATTTTCTCTATGGGAGACACAATTATTTAATTTCCAAAAGGCAAAATGGAACACACTAGAAATTTTTTAAAACAATGGTTTGGTCTATATAAAATACAATATTGTACTACTCGTCAACATTGACAAGTTTGAACCAAATCCCATTTTGGTGAACATTAACAAGCTCAAACCCTATAGATAGTTGGAAAAAGGTCTTAGAGGATTGGAAGCTACCATAAAAGGGGGAGGAGAACACATGGAGGACTTAAGATAATAAGGAAGACTCGGAAAACAAGGAGGATTCAAAGGCACAAGGAGGATTCACAAAAAGGTTTTTGGTGTGGTTCTACTAAAAATCAAACTACACAAAAAATTGGAGTCAATTGAAAAATATTGTTGCTAGCATTAAAAACCGAAATATGGAACTACCAAATTGAAAGGAATTTTTGGTCCATTGGATTTCAATAAAAACCAACCAAAAAGTTGGCATTCCATCAAACGACACTTGTCCAACTAAGTTGTTGGAAACTTAAGTTCAACGACAATTTCCAATCTGGAATTAGCCATGAATAATTCCAATTTAAAATACCCAACTAAAGATTCCACCTTAAAATTGGTTGAGGTAGATTCTAAACTCTTTAGTTTGAAATCATCATAGACTAATTCCAAAATGGATCTACACATGAAGATTCCATCCTAGAATGGCTATTGGTAGATTCTATAGTTAGGGTAATCATGATTGGTTGTGTTTTCATCCAAATTGACAAAATGACGTCGAAGGATAGGAGTTCATTTATACTTTTGAAACATTTTTTGTAGTCGGCACCAAGTTTAGGCACCCAAATTTCGGTGTAAAAGGATGAACGATTCATTTAGTTCTTCCCTTTTCTTTCTAATATTGTTATGCTGCAAAAATTTGTACTGATTTTTTATTGGTGAAGATGAAAAAAAACATCAGGAAGGAGATGGCAAAAAAATGATGAGGTGGAGAGTTTAAAATCAGAACTGGGTGGCAGCTAACTTGCATCGAAAATTGAAAGTAAGGACAAAAATAGAGAGAAAATGGTAGTGACTATTTTATATAAAAGAAAGATCATTTTTTCAGAGATGGAGAAGTTTTAGTAATGGATTGTTGGAAAGGATGTAGAGTGGGTTTGACATGTCAATGTTTTTGGTTTGTTCAACATGTAGTTGAGTATAATTTGGTTATTGATGAAGGCCATCACATATTTCAATTTGAAAATTATATAATCGATTGTGCAAGGAGTTTTGATTTTCATAACCAAAAAAGATGATGGTTGAGATGCTCGACCTACTAGAAATAAACATTAGCAAATTATTGGCCAAATCGACCAAGGAAAAAAAAAAAGGTGGCCATTTACTAGAAAATTGTTCCATAAGAAGCATTTGACAATTGGGAAGGATGGAAGGTTTCCCTTTTCAAAGGAATGTATGTAACCAAATTATTGGCATTAATCTAGATAATTTGGATTAAGGGCAACCGACTCACCTACGTGGTAAAAAAAAATGATGTGCTTTATGATGTTAGTTGAACAAAGGGTGAAGGTGAACCGATCAATCACGACCCTAGCCTTGGGTTTGCGACCAAGGCAAAGGCATGGAAAGGTGTGAGCCGAAAATGCAACCTTGGAATCACATTTGCACTCCCAGGAGTGTGAGGGAATGAACCCACACACTCCCAAGTGGACTCCCATTTTGGGAGTTGGAGTCCTGAATTTTCAGAAAAGGATTTCAAGGGTCAAAATTCATTAGATTAAATAGTTCGTTATACCATTTCAAATTTCTTGAGACATAGATGTCTAAATTGGGCTCGCATGACCCATTTGAATACTTATAACATAAGTTATGGCCGAAAGAAGGGTTGAGAATCAAAGTGCCAATTTGATTTTTGACCACTAAACTTTGAGAATCGCCTTGAATTACATGCGTGCAAGTGGTGTGCCACATATCATTGGAATTTTTTTAATAAGGGTTATAATTTTCCTTCATATTTCACTTTAATCAGAGGTTTGCACGAGAAGTTTTAACCTTTTAAATTCCTAAAGTCCCAATTTTGAGACTCCCAACTTAGGAGTATGGGGGACAAAATGACATTTGTGTGCAGCCCTCGTGGCCATGCATAGAAAATACTATAAGGGGGAAGGTGGTGGTTTCCCCCAAGTTCGGGCCGTGATGAGTCTTGTGAGTTCATGTATGTTCGTGGTTCATCTGTGCATCAAAAATGCTCCAATTATGCACTAACTGAAATGCTCCCAAGCTCCTACTAGATAGACTCAAATGTGAGTATGAAGTTAAAAGAACGGAAGAACAAGGAGTTGGGTGCATGCTTCTTGGTTCGTAACACTTCGAAGGTAGAAAGGTGTGCTGGAGTTTTGGGATGGGACTAGGAAGATTGACAATCATTTCAATCACTCACATGGACTTGCATAAACCAAACAACAAGTTGGTTAGTGCCTAGTTGGAGCACTTTTGGTGCTCGGACGAACCATGAGCAAATTCGGACTCACAAGACTCATCACAACCCGGACTTGGGGGAAGTCACCACCTTCCCGTTTATAGTATACTTTGTGGTTGGCCATGGGACCAGCATCTAAATGGCATTTTGTCCTGGGACTCCCAAATGAGAGTCCTGAGATTCCCAAAATTGAAACTCCCACAACTTTGAGGGCCCATAACTTTGTCTGCAGACCTCCGATTAATATGAGGTCTGAAACAAAGTTGTAGCCCTTGTTGAAAGCTTTCCAACTATATGTTACACACCACCTGCACGCAAGGGAATCAGGGCGATTCTCGACTTTTAGTGGTTGGGAGTCAAATTGCCAATTTTACTCCGGGCCCTTCTTTTGACCATAACTTGTGTTTGAAGTGTCCAAATGGATCATGCGAACCCATTTCAGACATCTACGTTCCAAAAGATTTCTAATGATATATGGGACGCTTCAATCTAATGAATTTTGGCCCCTGAAATCATTCTCTGAAAATTTGGGAGTCCATTAGGACTCCAACTCCCAGTATGGGAGTTCACTTGAGAGTGTGAAGGTTCCTTCCCTCACACTCTCCTACACTCTTGGGAACATGAAATGTGACTCCGGGCTTTCCTCTTGGCTCGTAACCTTGCAAGCCCTTACCTCGGTTACGAACCCAAAGCTAGGGTCGTGACATTAACCAACTGATTGTTTGGTTTGTGCAGGTTTATGTGAACAATTGACCCACTTGTCACTCATCCTAATCCCCATCCCCAAGTTCTAGCATGCCCCTTTTACCCCCAAAGTGATTTGAACTCGGGAGCGTACCCCAATTCCTTCCATTGTTTTCATTTCTGGACTTGCATTTGAGTCTTTTAAGGAGTGTGGGGGTGTGTCATAGTTTATTGTAATCTTCAACAAACTCTATAATAGGTTGTAAGTTTTCTGCATTGACAAAATTTGATGCAAGTAGGGACATCACCGAATTTTGAGTTACCCAAATTATAGACATCCTACTCTGAAATTGGTTTTTGGTAGACCTAACACTCCTACCAAAATCAGATGAGGTGGATGAAAGTGATTTTAAACCAGCACTGGAAACTCAAGCTATAGGAAGTAGTAGAGTTTGAAAGCATGTTTTTGGCACGCATCCATTGATCTCGACAAGGATATGGAAGATGTTAAGGAAATTGTTGGGACAAATACCCAACCAAAAATTTCAAATTAATTGGAAATCTTGCCCACACTTTTACCAATGTTGAAATCTTGGAACTTGGACCAACTTTGTCCTCAGAATCCCGTACCATCTTCAAGGAAATGCACTTCGATTGATAGATCACTAGAAGCGCCAAGTTTACACAAGATGGGTAGAATGCAAAATTTAAGTCCAATTTAGATTGAACGATTTTTCGATTCAATACTTCAACTAGAACCACATTTGATGCTTGTAGGTATCAACATTCCTACAAATGTTTCTAGTCAATTACATCGACATCTAAAGGGAAAGGCAATTTTGGTAGGAGATATACAATAATTGGATACTTTTTCGAAATATTTTTTTGGTGAAACCATTACACAAAGTTCAAGAAAGGTAGCAAAAGACCACCACCCCCTTTATATTTCATTTTTTGTATGGGGTGGACTTTTTCCTCCACCTATTGGAATCAAAAATGTCATAGCTCCTTTGATTTCATCTTCATGATTAGGTGATCCTCCTCATGGCAATCCTCCATTAGGCTAACCTTCAGGCGGTTCTCCATTTGATTATGGATGTAAAATAACCCTTATTGGTTGTTGAAAAGAAACATCATTACTATGGAGATGTAGTCCATTAGCAATAGGTATGTTAACAAGTAAAATTGTTGTTGTTGTTTGTTGAACATGTACCCTTTTGGGAATTAGAACTGATTATTTTAATCTTGAAGTTGGTATTTTGATAAGATGTTGAAATTGTTCCTACTATACAACAAGTGGCACTAATTTTGATTGAATAATACCAACTACGTGTCTCTCCTTTCTTCCATAAATCAATGGATCAAGTCTTTTGATTCTAGAATAATATAAAAAATACATATTAGGATCCATGGGTAGAAAAGATGGTAGTGTGTTATACCACATTGGATATGGTGGATAGGGTACAACTCTAGGTTGTTTTATTATTAGTGGTGTAATAGGTTATTGCCAACCCAAGTGTTGACTAACGAATGTTGGGTGAGTAATCAAAGCCAACTATGATCAAATTTGTGAGATGGGTACACCAACTTGTGTCATTGGTGTGTTCGTTGCGATATGTGATAGAGAAGTTTTGAGTTATTCACTCATTAATCATTTCAATTTATCATTCACAAAGGGACAATTATAAAATTCATGTCCAACCTATTGACAATATGCACATGCTAATGCAATTTCAATAGCAGGTTGTGGGGTTATAATTAGTAGACTTCGTTGAATAGGTGGTCATTCAATAGTTCCCATAATAGGTACACTTGGCCAAACACCTTGAGTCAGAGGTTGTGTTTGTAAGATAACAACAGGTACTACAATTGCGTCCATCAATTTTGCATGTTGTTGAAAATTAGATTAACGTGAACGTTCTCATTCCAAGTCACATAGTTGTTCCAATTAGTTTAAAAGTTGATTACATTCCAATTCTAAATATGATGTAGTTGCACTCAAAATAGGAACCGATTTAAATGTGTAGTACCCAACAACCGGTGTTGATCAGGATGGTGCATTAACTTTGGGAATGTAGTATTTCGGTGTTGCAAAATTGTCGCTTCTATGTTGTAGAGGTTATTTCATCAACATGTCGAACATGTGTAGTGTTTTGTCCACCCTATTGTGCATTCGGCCTTTGTTGTTGGGACGATTGTTAGGGTGTCAAAAATTGATCGGTTGAAGGTTCTTGTGGTTCCTTTGTTTCTTCCTACCCTAGTAATAACTGATGAAAAGGTACATTTTCCATAATTGGTTGTTGAGGGTCATTGCTAGTAACATCAATTCATTGAATTCCCTTGGCTTGAAAACGTAGTTGTCACTACTAAAATTTCTTGTTTTGTTTATGAAAAAATTTGGTAAAAAAAGACCCATTTTGGATAGGCGTAATAAAAACCTTCCAATCATTTTGGACAAGTCGTTTTGAACATGTCCATTGTGTTTGGGCCATGTACTTTTTGACTAAGCCTAAGTTGGCATTTTTGACTAGTCATTTCAACTAGTACTTTTGACTAGTCAATATAACAATCAAATGATTTTTTGACCGGTCAAACACCATTTTGATTAGGCAAATGCCATGTGGCATTCAAATATTGGCCACCCAAGTTAAGTCATGTGGCATTTAAACATTGGCCACCTAGGTTATGCTACGTGACATTTAAACATGAACCATCTAGGCAATGCCATGTGGCATTTAAACATTGGCCATTTAGGCAATGCCACTTGGCATTTAAACATTGGCCATCTAGGTTATGCCATGTGGCATTTAAACATTAGCCATTAGGCTATGCCATGTGGATAGAACCTAAACAACCTAAGTTAAACCTAAAATTAAATACCTACTCCTAAGGTCCATATGTTTAAGAATCCACAACCTAAATTCCTAGGCCTAGGTCTAGGAGCCTATAACTAGCAACTAAGTATAGAAGATTAAAGTAGGTTAGGGCAACCCAAGCTATTACCTTTACTGGCTTAAATGTGCACCACCTACATTAAGCTTACACTTAGATGACTTAGGTAGGAAAATCCTATTTCATTTTGAATTTGACCTTTAAGGTTTAACCTTTTCAATTGGCTCATCCCAAGTGACCTTCCTTTTTAAAATATTTCTTATGTCTTGGATGCTTATGGTGCATCTATTTATATTACTAGTCATTTGGAAAGGATGAAAAATAATATGGGACAAACTTTCAGGAGGGAGAAACATTTTCATGTCCACACAACACTAGAGCCTTTTAGTTCACACAACATTATTCCTAAATAACTATGTAAAATACATAAATGAAGCAAATAAATAAATAAAGAGGTAGGTAAATATGTATGTTAATTAACTTAAAATAAAATATAGTAATAATTAATAATTAGTTATTTAGCTATAATTAATAATTACAACCAAATTATAACCAATCCTTACAAATTTGACCTAATTCATTATATATTATCAAAAATGTATTTGTAATAATTAATAATTAATTACACATTGATTAGTGTATTTTAAGTAAATAACTAATTAACCAATTAATTTTTTACCATAGGTATATAAATGGCATACTCTAACATATATAACTAGGTTACGGCCTATAGGTTAAAATATAGGTAAATATGTGGAATATAGGTAGGGTATGTATAAATAAATACACCTACATATAAACTAATTGTATTTAAGTTATTTAACCACATACTTACATTACATAAGTTAAATAGGTGGTTAATTTAACCTAGGAAAAATTAATTATGGCAAAACTAATGATTGGTAAATTAATATTTAAACCAACCATAACTAAAGTAATTATGGAAAAATAACCATGATTAAACTAATTACGATTCAATTAACCATGTCGAAATAAATATGATGAAACTAACCATGAATAAAGTAAATAAGGCCAAGTTAAGTAATGAATAAATATAATTAAATAAACCACTGAATAAATATTTTATGGCTAAACCAATCATCACTAAATTACAATGACTAAATTAGCTAATGAATCAATATTTTATGAATAAATTAGAAATGATTGAACTAGCCATGAATAAAATAAATATGGCCAAACTAACTAAGGAATAAATAATTTATGGTTAAACCAACCATGGCTAAATTTAAAATGACTAAACTAACCATGAATAAAATTAATATCGTTCAACTAACCAATGAATAAATATTTTATGGCTAAACTATAAATGGTTAAACTTACCATGAGTAAATAAATTTGACTAAATTAACTATTAATAAAGTTGATTTGGTTAAACTTAGTAATGAATATATATTATATGGCAAAAAACAATTATGTAAAAATTAATTTTGGTTAAATAAACATGAATGAAGTAATTATAATAAAAATAATTATGGTTAAAATAAAATGAATGAAATAATTATGGCTAAATTAAAAATGGTTAAAGTAACCATGACTAAATAAATTTGGTTAGACTAACAACTAATAAAATTACTACGACTAAACTAACTAATTATTAAATATTTTATGGCAAAACCAATTATGCAAAAATTAATTATGACTAAAATAAACATGAATTAAATAATTAAAGCTAAATTCAAAATCTTTAAAGCATTTATGGCAAAATTAAACATGGCTAAACTAGAAATGGTTAAACTAATCATGAGTAAGTAAATATGGTTAAACTAGCTAATGAACAAATATTTTATGGCAAAAAAAATATGTAACAATCAATTATGATAAAATAAACATTAATGAAATTATTATGGCTAAACTCAAAATGATTAAAATAATCATGGAAAAATTAAACATTGCTAAACTAACTAATGACTTTTTTATGGCAAAACCTATTATGCAAAAATTAATTATGGCTGAAATCAAAGTTAAAATATTTATTGCAAAATTAAACATGGCTAAACTAAGAATGGTTAAACTAACCATGAATAAATAATTTTGGTTAAACTCACCACTAATAAAGTTAATATGGCTAAACTAACTAATGAATAAATATTACGCAAAACTTAATTATGACTAAAATAAATATGAATGAAATAATTATGGCTAAAATTGAAATGATTCATATAAGCATGAGTGAAATAATTATGGCTAAAATAAAAATACATTAAATAATTAAGGCAAAACTAACCATGGCTAAATTAACAATAGGTTTAAATTAACTATGGGTCTATTGATTATGGTTAAATTTATTAGGGTAAAATAATAATACATTAAAAATAAATATAGTAAATTTAGTGATGCTTATAGTAACCATGGTTAAATGAAATATGGCTAAACTAAGCATGGTTAAAACATATACAACTAAACAAACTATGGTTAATTGAACATGATTAAATTGACCATGGCTAGATTAATTATGGTTAATTTTAAATTTAATTAATTTTTTCTTAGGTAATGGAGCCATAATTAATTTAAATGTATTCAATTTAACCATAATTAGATAAACCATATATATATAATTAGTTCAATCATAATTAATTTGGTCATGATAATCTACTATTCCAACACCTCCGCCATTACGAATTCTGACCAAAAACCAATTGGCAAAGATGAATGGCCTTTACATTATTTATGTCAAAATAGTTGTGAAAGAATGCAAGGGAAAGGAAAAAACAAACGTCAAATGGCTTATAAAAGGTTTCCAAAATAAAATATAAAACATATGAAAAAAAAAATCAGAAACAAATGATTGCACAATTTTACAAAATCAAATCAATAGACCATTAAACATGAAATAATGGCATGCTGAAAAAAAAACCAAGAAAAAAAACTAAAAAACAAGAAAATGAAAATGAATGAAAAAGGAAAGAAGGATTCAAAATTGGATCATTAATGGGATAACCTTGGACCTTCGAAAATATCAATTCGACCTAATAGTGATGGGGGGCGGGGGGTGGATGAAAGGCCGCCCATTATTTTGCTTAAAGTTTTCGTGGGAAAAAACTTAAAAAACCCACGAGAATGGGCTATACACTACATCTTCAAAAACTTGTGAAACAATAGGAAAAGAAAATTAACATCGACAACCCTTGCATTACATCCCTCAAAAATATGAGAGACATGAGAAAAAATACATGGAAAAAAAAAAAACAAAGATAATGATCCAAAAATGAAAGTTCAAAGTATGCCGATTTATGGAGTTTTGCCAAACTTATGCCCCTTCTTTCAATATTTGCTCAAATTATGCTTAAATTATGCCAAACTTATCATGTTACACCCATATTATGCTAAAGTTATTTTGTTATGCCCGAGTATGCAAAAGTTTTCTACTTTTTTCCCATTTATGCTCAACTTCTGAAGTTTTGTTCAAGTTATGCAAAGTTATCTGCTTATGCCCAGTTTTGTCCTAATTATGCTCCACTTTTGAATTTTTGCCAAAGTTATCCGGTTTTGCCTATTTTGTCCTACTTATGTTCCAGTTTTGAATTTTTACCAAAGTTATTCATTTATGCCTAATTTTGTCCTAGTTATGTTCTAGTTTTCAGTTTTTGCCAAAGTTATGCCAAAATTATTACATTTTGAAAGTTATGCCCAAGTTATACCGAAGATTCTAATTTTTGATACGTTGTTCAAATTGGCAAGATTTCCAAATAAATTGTGGACTTCTGGTACTTCCCTCAACAATTCTCTCCCTCCTACATTTCCTAGTGTCATGTATAAAAAATATCCTAATTACAATATTTATCTTTCCAATGTAATAGATCAATATATCAATATATTGCTACGTTTATGTATTCATGTATTAGTATGTCATTCTAATAATGCATTTTTGCATCCGTACATGAATGTATCCCAAGATCATGGGAAGTAAAAAATGTAACAAAAACTGAAAAATGTCCACAAAAATTGCCTCCCCCTCCATCCAAATTGTTTGTTTTTTGTTGGGTCAAAACTACCTACTTCTTGCATCCTTGTGAGTGTGATGGCAAGATCATATATGTATGAGGTAATTTTAACCAATGTAATTAGCTTAATTAAGTTTAGCCAAAATTATGTTATTTTCATCAAGTTTTGCCAAATATTATAAGTTTAACTGAATTTAACCAACTGCGGGTTAATTTAGCCAAATGTAATTTACTTCGCATGAGTTTAGATTAGTTTATGTTATTTTACCCATGTTTCCTTTACTTTATTTTAACCAATATTAGCCCATATTAAGTTACTTTATTTCATTTTTTGACTTTAACAAGTATTACCCAAGATTAACTTAATTTCATCAAGTTTGGTCAAATTTACCTTGGTTTAACCAAATTTTTCCAATTTTAACCGAATTATATAAGTTTAGCCGACAATAATTTAAATTCCCCAAATGTAAAATACTTCTGTCGAATTTAAGTTAATTTAACCAAGTTTCATTTTATTTACCCAATATTAACTAATTATACCTTAATTCAACCAATATTAACCAATACTACGTTACTTTAACCAAATCTACATTTTTAAAACCAAATTTGAATTATGTTAACCCAATTTAGCCAACCTACGTAAGTTTAACCCATTTGAACTCATTTTCTTTTGTTTTAGTCAAGCTACATAAGTTTAACCGAGTTTGCCCTCGTGCAAGTGACTTTAGTTGAATGTACATTATTTAAACCAAATTTAGTTTTTTTTTAGCCAAGTTCATTTTAGTTTAACCAAGTTTAGTTTAGTTTGGTCTAATTTATTTTAATTCATTTTATTTCATTCTGCTTGATTTTACTTTGGCTTAGTTTAAATTAATTTCACCAAGTTTAGCTCAATTTAGATTAATGTAGCAAAATATAAGTTAATTTACCCAAATATATAGGTTAGTTCAATCTGATTTAAATTAGTTTACCCAAGTTTACTTTACTTTAACAAAGATTAACCTAGATTATGTTGTTTTACTCAAGTTGAATCAAATTTAGTTTAACCAAAATTATCGAGTTATGCTCAATTTTGCCAAATTTACCCAGTTATGTCAAAGCTTTCAAATTTTGTCCCATTTATGCCAAACTTATCAAATTTTGCCCAATGATCACAAAGTTATGAAATTTTGTTCAAGCTATTTCAAAATTTTCAACTTTTCCTCCATTTATGATAAAGTCATCTAATTATGGCAAATGTCATCAAAATTATGCCAAAGTTTGAAGTTTTCTCAAGTTATGTCAAGATTTTAAATTTTGCCCTAGTTATGCCAAAGATCTTAAGTTTTGTCAAATTTATGCCAAAGATTTTAAGTTTTGTCAAAGTTGTGTCCAACATTTTAAGTTTTCTTCTAATTATGCCAAAGTTTTAAAAAAACTTCCTAGTTGTGCCAAAGATTTAAAATTTTGTTGTAATCATATCAACAATTTTAAGTTTTGTTATATTTGTGCCAAAGATTTTAAGTTTTGTCACAGTTGTCCTAGAGATTTGAAATTTTGTTACTGTTATTTTTTAAATTTTAAGTTTTCGTACCCTTATATCCAAAAAAATTAGTTTTTGCCATAGTTATTCCCAAGATTTATTAAAAAAGAATAAAATAACACAAAACATGAAAAGAAAACCCAAAAAATAAAAAAATACAAATATAAAAAAGAAAAGAAAAAATGAATTTAAATGAATTAAAAATTAAAAAGTTCAAGGTGCCGATGTGAGTCTTGGTTCACCCTAGCTCCATGTCACCCGTCCGGCCACCCTACCACATATAAATTTTTAATGCCCAACTCTTTTTTCAAAGGCCAAACTTTTTGTCTTTCTTGAAAAAATTGTGTACTATTGGAGTACCTTTGCTACTTTGACACATGTTTATCGAATAATTAATTAAATTTCAGGCTTATGTTTTGACAAATGATATATTTCCCAACATTCCATTAAATCTTTTATTTTCATCAAAAAAAATTGAAAATAATTTTCTTTTTGAATATTTCAACATTTCTCAAAATAACATAATTAATGTTGAATTCACCTACTATGGTATGTTTCTAGGGGGGTGCTTTCCTTCCAATGATTGTGCCATGGTTTACTAAGCGAATTGTAAATTGTGGACAACCTATTTTGTTGTTTGTATTCGTCTGCTCCACAGTTGCCTCTCACTCTTATTGCTTATAAAAAAATATATCGAGTCATGGGCCTCTTTGATAGACCCATCCATGAGAAGGAATGTTCCTACTATGTACACTCCCAAAAATAAAAATATTATGTAATGTTCCCTCTTTTTATCTACCTATGTGAGTTACAATGTTACAATATTGTTTTTCCCATCGATGTGAGGTGAGATTGCATCAAGAATGTTTCATGTTTTCTGCAAAAAAAAATTGTATGCAAAATATTTTGCATGTGTGGACATATTGATGATCAATCCATACTTTTATTGTGCAAAATATGACCGATGAGTGGGGTCCTTTCAAAGAAGTTGATTTTTATTTTAGGCTTCCATGTTGGGGAATGCCCCATGTACTAAAAATATTCGTTGTAGCATAATCTTTTATGTTGGGGACTGCCCGAGGTTCTAGAAATATTTTTCTGCTCATCAATGTGGCTCCTTTTGAGAAAAAAAACTATGACTGCACCCTTTGTTAATTAGTACAATGATGGATAATTACCTTGAGTTCATAATGGGGGTGTCAGTCTAGGCTGGAATTGGTGACAAACCATTTTTGAAATAAATTATTTATGTGGCCTATCAGAAGGTTTAGTGCGGTATAATTTCTTTCTAGAGAGGGGAGGTTTCTCTATGTTCCCGATGTGTTCCATAAGGCATTATCAATTAACACCTCATTTTTTATCACTACATTGTTTGCTTGCTTCAACTTCCGTGTATATAAATTATACCAAAGAAGGGGAAGGGTCAAAATGAAACATCACAAAACATGTTTTTATTTTGGGAAGGAACCACCATGTTTGGACTTCTATGTTTTGGGAGGCCCCCATATTCCAAAGATATTCGGGTGGTGGGCTCATCCTATGGCTATTTGTGATATTTTTACATTAAAAAAATTGTGTGTGCACCTGTGCTGGGGGGAAGGGGGGAATTTTTGTTCTTTGTTTATTTTCAATGTGTTCCTGAGTTGTTCCCTGATATGTTCCCAATAGTGCCTCCTTTTAATCCCATATTCTTTTCGCCATGGTTCATGTTCTATACATATAAGTTGTGAAGGGGGTGCCCAAGGGAAGCCTAACAAAGTATGCTTTTATTTTGGGAGAGGGAAACATATTTATGCTTTTATGTTGGGGGTGTCCTTTCTTCCAAAAGCGTTGGTGATGGTTCCATCATATGGTTCCTTTTTAAATTTATAAATGATTAAAAAAATTTGGTGGATAATTGTTATCCTCGATTTAATCATCCATGGGTGCCTGGGTATGAAACTGAAGTGTATGGTGATTCATAACAATTAGTTGTGGTGACCCCCAAAATTCATTTTTTTCCTTTTCTCATGGGCATCTTTGATTTGCCCATCACAAAAAATGAATCCAGCTTTGGATAGTCCCAACCTGGATATCATGTAATCTCCTCCTTGGGTTGCTTATCTAGGCTGGAGAAGTAAACTTTGGGGGTTGGGAGGCTGGGAGTGGGTGGTTTCCCATGCCCCCTTGTAGTTAAAGAAAAACAAAAGTCCAAACAAACAAATGTATAAAGAAACAACTGGAAAATTGAGAAGAATTAATTCAACCAAAGGGAGAAAGGCTAGGTAAACAATGGTGACAAACAATTTGGAAAGAGAAATTTCCTGCAGCCCATGGGAAGGCTTAGCATGCCCTCATGATGGGTTTTTTTTTTTTCCTTTTGGGGGTTGGGTGGGAAGGATTTTTTTGTTTTTTACCCCCTTCTTCCCAATTTGTTCCCCTCAAGTTCTCAAAAGGTTCCCAAGTGTTCCAAATAACAACTAGGTTTTATCCCATATGCTTTGCCCAAACTTCAACTCCCTTCAATATAAACTATAATCCAAGGGTGCACATTTATTTTTATTTTGCAACTAGGGGTGCGAAGAGGTGCTTCAATTGCGGGGTGCTCCATGTTCCCAAAAAAATTACTAATGGGCCAATGAATATGGCTCTCAAAAAAATAAAATGAGCACACCCATGAACTAATATATGAATCACAAATAAGAAAAATATAACATAGTGTGATTGATATTAATTAGTTGGGGGTGCCTCACAAGTCTGACTTTCTTTTTTGCAATGAGTTATTTTGATTGGCCCATCACCAAAAAAAATTCAAACTATGGAGCCTCCCCAAAATAGAAGATTTTATCAAAAGATGGAACACCTTTCCTTTGGTCCAGTTATATAGGTGAGAAGAGGAGGACTTGGGCCAAAACTTATGGGATTAAAACGAGTCACTATTGGGAACACATTTGGGGAACACATTGGGAACTTGAAAAGAACATAGAAGGAACATGTTGGGAACAAAAGAAAATAATGAAAAAAAATCCTCTCTCCCACCCCCAAATTCAAAAGAAAATAAAATCAAGGCACTTTTAGTGCATGATTCACCCTACCCATTGCCTGCATGTATTTTTGGTTTCCAAAATTGTTGGTCACCCTTTTTCGCCTGGGCTAATGGCAGGGGCAGAGATTGAACAAGGAAGAAAAACAAAAAATAACCCCCTTCCCCCCACTCCCACCCACCCCATGAGTGCATGTTGAGCCTTCCCATTGGCTGCATGAAATCCCTTATTCCAAAATTGTTTGTCACCATTTTTTGCCTGGGCGGTATTAGCCCGGGCGGAAAATGGTGACCCATAGTTTTGGAAAGAGAAATTTCATGCAATCATGATGGACCCTGATTTTTTCTTTTCGAGTGGGTGGGTGGAGAGGGATTTTTAGTTTTTTCCCCTTATTCCCAATGTGTTCCCATCAAGTTTTCAAAGGGTCCCCAAATGGGTTCCCCGAGATGTTCCCAATGGCACCTCAGTTTTATGGATATGGTTTGCCCAAAATTCAACTCCCATCTATATAAACTAAAATCTAGGGGAGCACATTTGTTTCTATTTTGCAGCTGGGGTCCAAAGATGTGCTTCTATTGGGGGCATGCCCAATGTTCCAAATTTTTTTGCTGATGGGCCAATCAATATGGCTCCTTGAAATATATATATATATATAATATTTATTTATTTATTTTTGTGAACATGCCCACAAACTAATTAATATGAATCACAAATTATTAACCCCGATTTATAATGGGGGTATTAATTGCAGATGATTTGAAAAAAAAAATTGATTTACTGCAACATTCGCCATGGCACCTTCGGTAAATCTAGAACTCCAGACGAAACTGTTACTGCTGGCAGGGGTGTTCAAAACAATTTAACCCCCTATTGTAACCTGATGTTTTTTTTTGGCCCTTTTTCAACGTTTTGTTAAATATCTCTCGTGGCAGCATCCGGCTCCCTGCTAGCATTAGGGTTCATGAGGGGCTGCCTTGCTTTTCCTGGTCGTAGTCTGCGTACATGACTCGGTCTGTGCTACTGATCCTGCTTGCATTTGCAATGGGGTCCCATCTCGACGGGTCAACGGGTCAGATAAATCTTAGTTCCTGACCATCATGCACCAGGTATTCCATGGGACTATTTCTTTTGCATGTTTTTCAATTTGAGGTTTGAACTAGAGAAAGCATGAATGATCTCGACGCTTGTTGTGGCGGTCCTTGAAGAAGAAATATAATCCCTAAGATTGAGCTTAGAGGTCTTTAGCCATTATTGTTTGTAGCCGGACATTACGATCGTACTTCGTATGACATTAACCTCTTGTTGTTATTGGTTTTCTAATGCAAGACCCATGTTTTGTTTCGTTTCACGTTTCCGGCTTGTGATTTTGTTTTCTTGCTTGTTGTGTATGTTTTGACGTAATGCTGCACCAATATGAAGATCGATTCTACCGGTACGTTTCGACCTAGGGTCCTGTCCGGGAATGAGTCTCCGTGCTTAAATCCCAGGCCGTAGGACCCAGACAACAGTACATGCCAAATAGTGTCTAGGGTTTGGGGGTTTAAAAAGTTTTCGAGATATAGGGTTTTTGAGGTCAAGAATATTGTTGGCATACTTGTTTCTGTTGTGTTACTGATGGAGTTTGATGGGATTTGTTGCGGTTGATTGACCAACTGCGATGGTGTTCTGGTCCTTCAGAGTTGGTTTGTGGCCTTTCTGCCATGAGGGCTTGGTTAAGAAAGGAGGTTGAAGCTAGAACCAGTCTTTTTGAAATGCATTGCTATGATCGTTACTTCCTATCAGCCTCATGGTCATTATTGCTTGGTAGAAGGAGACCTTACCTTTGAACCCAATACTGGAAGTTTGCTGAGACTGGAGTTGTTCCTGGTTGTGTCACAAAAGTCCCATGTGGGACTTCTCGCTATACGTTGTGTATAATGTGGCTCCTTAATGGTAGTTTGGGTTTCAGTGTTTAGAGTGGTTCGATGTCTCATTGAAAAATCAAATATGTTGTAATTGCAAAAGGTGCTAGATCTTATTTCTAAGTGAGTATTTTTAATCCGCTTTTCTGAATCACATTTCTCGCCAGAATCTATGTACTCGTTTTTGGAGTAATGACTATTTGTAGGGTTTGCAAGAACACCTAATCTCTGGGGGTTATGATCTCTTGTTATCAAGCAGAAATTGCATGGCCCCCCTAGCCAGGAGATTAGTCCCCTTTGGTGCAGTTGCAGCAGCCGATGTGCTAAACTTGGGCATTACTCGCAAAGATGAGTTCTTGGAGGGTATCAAAGATGAGGCCGGTCAGAGCCCGCTTGCAGGTGCTAGGGCAGTAAGTGCTTGCATTGCCGGACGGATTGCAGCAGCTGCTCTTATTTTGGTTATACCACCTCTTGTCATGCACAAGTACATCTTCTAATTGCTACAACTCCTTGTCCTCCATGAGTATATATGAGTGTTATGACTATCTATCCTCTCCAAGTGAAGAGTAAATTTGTCATTTTCCTGTGGGCAAAAACTCAATGGAAGGAATAATCCCATGGTGACCACTTAATAGAGCACAATGTATATAACATGAGAAGAGAAGTTGCTTTGGGTATTCTTTTGAAAACTAAAGTGCTCATGGATTGAATGTTGTTTGGATATCATCTAAATTTATGTTGTGGCATTACAATGCTTGATAGATTGGAACTAGCCCAATTTTACATCAAAAGACCAGATTTGAGACCACTGATTATTATTGCCATGCTGGGTGCATCCATCCAGATCGGTGTGCCCTTTGTTTTGGTATTTTTAAATAGCAAACATCTGACCTGTAGATGTCGTGAAGTTGGAATCTTCGTTTCACAACCGAGTTGATAGGTTTGGGCAGCCAATTAACTAGGTTTCTTTCAATAAGGGTATCTGAGATCTTGGAATGTTGGTAATTATCAGCCCTTCAAATTACTTTACGGTCTATGGCACATCAAAAGCACAGTGATATCATAGATCTTTGTAATTTGAATTCTATGTTCAGGCTGGAGACTGTCATACCAACAATTTCCTATTGTAAACATTCATATGTAATAACTTAAATTCTTAATTTTTTAAAGGTCAGGCAGGTGGGTCTCCGTGATTGTGACCCTAAACCCAAAAATTCTTGAACTTCTAGGTACAACAGAATTTAGAGTTGCTTGACATTTGGAACCTCATTTGTCTGTTTGATCCAAATGAGGTTGTGTTGGGTGTTCCCGTGGCAGGCCTCATCTCCATGAAGGATATCCAAAGCTACCAATGTAGGGTGCTCTGAAGCCCACAGTGTTGTGTTGATGTGACAGATTGCCACTTTGTGGATGATAAAACTATCTGTACCAATCTAGGAGGCTTGTACGACCTTGATTCTTGTCACATGATGACAATGGTCAAGCTAAGAGGGGAACATAAGGTTATGATAGATGATTATGTTCTTTCCTTCCACCAAGCTTCTCTTTTTGGAAGCTGAGGATCTTTGTTGGCCACTTTCTTATGGGAGTTGAAGTGGGTGCTCTGCTAGTAGACAGAACTTCCACTTTGTTGCCCAACTTTGTTGCAACAAAAGCAACCATCTCTTCCATGGAAGTTGGGCAAGCTCTATGTTCTCCGCATAAGGCAGGGATCTTGCATAGGTAAGTTGCACTTGCCATGATGGCTGCCATTCTTTTGAAAGTAGCAAGGAGTGTTGGCAAGTTGGATGTTGTTAGAGCGGGAAACGACTTTGCAAGTTTGCTAGGTAGAAAAGCTCGAATAGGGCTTGGGTCAAAGAGATTGTTTGCCAACTGCATGTAACTCCCTTTGACAAGTTTTCTTCAAGAAAGAAATTTGGTTGGAAATCGTTGATGGTTGTAATGACCTGGGATGCATGATCCTGACTTGAGGTGGCATTGGCTTTTGTTGCATAGGATTGTATCTCAATGTCCTTTTGCACACGATTCTAGCAACCTTACAGAAAGTAGCACTCGTAGCAGGAAAGATCATTATGCTCCTGATAGTAGCTGTGATTTTACTCTTGATTGGTGACGCCGAAGCTTTCAAAGTAGGAGGAATAGATACTAATAGCAGCTTATTCTCCTGAAATTTGAATGCACATGTGCGCATTGACGCCACAACTGTATCAAGGCCGATGCCCATCACCTGTCATACAAGTCAGGACACAAGGAATATGTGAAGTATGGTGTGTAAATCCAAATGACCCCATCTTTGAACTCATTCTCTAGGTGTATCTCTTCCTGGATTCTAGACTTGCCAATTGATTGCTTTGAACTGGTTTAGGGATTCGGTGTACCAGCATTCCAAGAAGATTGGCAAAATCTCTTGTCCACACCATGATAATTTGAGGCCTGTTTTTTTGTGTGGAGAGAGCAAGCAAGGATTGAAAGCTGTAGCTTTGTTAGAGGATTAAACAAACAAAAACTAATTGAATCTGAGAATGATAGAGATGAAAGGAGTGGGCAAAGGGGGCATTATATAACAGTTGAGCCTCCATCCTGCACCTAGGGTCTATTTTTCTTTATAGGTTTGTTCTTATCCTCCCTATAGGAATCAGACGCATTTGATCCCACCAGTCTCTCCACTCATGGAATTGATGGACAAAACTCCAAGTGTTTTATGTCCTGAAAAGAATCTCACTGGATACCTGTATGTTTCAGTTATGCAATGTTTTTTCCCTCTCTATTTTGCACTATTGAATAAGCACCCACAATGATATCCTTTGATTATAATTGTCATTGGATAATCTTCTCAATGAGAAGATATTTAAGGTCATTAATTCTCCTTGATTCAGTGTTCGATTCTAGTATAACAACTAATGCCCTACTTAATCCCCCCATTTAGTCCTATTCAAAGTCTTTGAGAGAGGCTTAAGGGATCATGTTGTGATACCATGTGTTCATCATCAATTCATGCCATGGATGGCCAAAATAGGTTATTCTTGCACCGAATTTGAGACAATATTTCATGGATGTGGGCTTAATGTGGGCTTAATTCTCTCAATTTGTCTATCCTCATCAGACCCACTCTTTGTGTGGGTGAGAACCTTAGAGGTAAGTAGTGGGGTTCAAGGTGGTTGATTGTTAAACAAACAAGTGTACTAGTAGTGTTCCAATCCTCTACCCAATTTTTATACCCAAAACCAGCGGTACAAGTTTACATGTTAAAAAAAGGCCACTTGCCTACTACACACATCAAGACAAATAATTTTGAAATTTTACATCTATGATATGAACAATCAGCTTGGGGTAAATGGGGGTGGGGATGGTGTAGCTATCGGCTTATGCAAAAGTTTGTATCGACCAATACAAGTGGGTGAGGAAGCTCAATTTGCTTGCTTATCTAACCCTCTTGTTTAACATGTCATTTAACTGTTACGTAATATGCAAAATAAATGACATAATGATTGCCGATGGCGTTATATTTTGACCTATAGTGATGCTAATCATGTGATACATGGATCATGAAAGAGAAAGGGCGTCTTGCATTTCTAGCTCATAGCAAGGATAATAGATGAATTCTTGGCCATGCAAGCAAAGATGGATTGATGTTTAGATGTTACATATGAAACCTAAAATCTTCCCATTCAATCAGTTTCTTTTGATTTTATCCCAATTGCATGTGATTATATATGTGCTTAGAGTTGTAATGGCAGTGGATCACCATGCTTATTTTGGATTATCATCTACTAATCAGTACATCCACGACAAGTCCATTTCATTGTTCTCGCTTCTGAAAACATGATAAGTGGTGGAGGCATGAGACCTCGTGACATACTCGTAGCCTCCTATGGGAAGACAATTGAAGTTTATACTGAGAGCCATATATTTTCATGTGAAAGTTATGAAATTGCCATTCTTGTTTAACACCTTGGAGATATTCCCTTCCCATTTTCATGTTATGTTCATTAGGTTTTAGGGCTGATGCAATTTTTTCCAATGGTTAATAATATTAGTGCTAAGGGTAGAATTGCACTTGGAGCTCTTGTATGTGCTCGTGAACTCAAAGTTGACATGGTTTGTATTTATAGTTTTCCACCCAACCATGAATTCTCCTCCTCTTACTTAATATGGTCAGCTTAAATTTCTTTTTTTCATTGTTGTTTAATTTGAGAATAAAATATCTATTAGCCAAGGTTGGAAAATTTCTCTTTGTTCACAGCTAACATTGTTATTTATAAAAAAATTAAGGTTCCATAATGATCTTCCTTTTGTACTAATCTTTTGATGTTTTTTATTTATTGTGGGTCAACACCTCTTGATGAGCTTTATGGCCTTATAAGCATTTTGATTGATCTCGATCATGGTTTGTACGAATCAATTGGCCTTGATGAAATGTTCACCTTTAATCTAAAAATATATATCATCATGCAACCGTTTTTTTTAGTTTTTCACAACTCATATTTTTGTTTATAAAAAAGTTATAGTTCCATCATGATTTTCCTTTAATAATCTTTTGATGTTTTTTTAGGGGTGTGGGTCGATAGCTCTTAGAGAGCTTTATGGCCTTATAGACCTTTTAATCAATCGTGATCATCAATTCTACGAATCAATTGGCGTTTATGAAATGTCCACCCTTAATTTTAAAAACCATATCGCCATGTAGCCGTATTTTTGAAATTTTCAAAATTTACATTATTGTTTATTAAAAAATTAGGGTTCCAAGTGATCTTCCTTATATAGTAATGTTTTGATTTTTTTCTTAAGATGTGGGTTTGTTAACTCTTGAAAAACTTTATGGCCTTACAAACCTTTTGATCGATCCCAATAATGGTCTATACGAGTCAATTGGTGTTCATGAAAATCCACCCTCAATTTAAAACAAACATATCATCTTCCTGACTTTTTCACAACTCCCATTTTTGTTTATAAAAACGATAAGGTTCCATCGTGATCTTCCTTTTGTAATAATCTTTTGATTTTTTTTAGGGTGTGGGTGGATAACTCTTAAAAAGTTTTATGGCCTTACATAACTTTTGATCGATCCCGATCATGGTCTATACGAATCAATTGGTGTTCATGAGGTTTCCACCCTCAATTTTAAAAAACATATCGCCATGGAACCATCATGTTGAATTTTTCAAAATTAACATTCTTGTTTATAAAAAAATTAGGGTTCCATCATGATCTTCATCTATAATAATCTTTTTGATGGTTTTTTAAGATGTGGGTCGATAACTCTTGGAAAGTTTTTTTGCCTTACAAACCTTTTGATCGATTTTAATCATGATCTGTACGAATCAATTGGCATTCATGAGGTGTCCACCCTCAATCTCAAAAACATATATGGGGAAAGGAATGGGGATAGGGTTTAATGTAATTTTTAAAAAATGGTTCAAATGGAAGGTATATGAATATGAACAAAGTTTTGTCGTTTGGGTCCGCGACACATAATCCTATTCTCCCCCTGAAGTTGAAAAGTCCATTTTATAGGTGAACAGAAGCTACTTTCACATTGTTTCTATGATCGAATCATATCTTACTGTGTACACTTGACCTTTAGATCAAATAATAAACAAATGGGCATTTTTTTCAACATGGACTGTGTGTGTGTGTGTGTGTGTGTGTGTAGACACATGATAAGCATCATTTCAATTGTAAAGTGTTTTCACCTTAAAATAACATGTATTAGTGCAGAGGTTATGTTGTTGTGATGACCCACACAACATGATGAAAATTGTACCTCATTTACAAAAAATTGTTGAACAAGGTTTGAGATGTGGCTTGCAGGGTGGTCTTCACATTTGTTAGATTTGAACTAATATGCTACCACAAATTGCACAATTTAATTTAACCAACTTTAGGTTAGTTTTAAATAAATTTAATTTATTTTAATTAAGATTAAATTAATTAAACCAACCCACACACCCCCCCCCCTCATAATGAATAAAAAAATACCAATCAACCCCTTCCCCCTCCCCTCCGCCT
>Ga0116227_10003958_pt1 | contig 32472 bp, 15 predicted proteins | sample S1TSphgellanicum_FD_89693 | JGI IMG/M metagenome (GOLD analysis project Ga0116227, IMG submission 89693) | Host-associated microbial communities from peat moss isolated from Minnesota, USA - S1T2_Fb - Sphagnum magellanicum MG | ecosystem: Host-associated > Plants > Peat moss > Unclassified... | reverse complement strand
GGGTAGAAGTTGTGTTGGGGGGGGGGGGGGGTGGGGGGGGGGGGGTGGTGGGTTGAAATAAATCCATAAATTTCATATTTTGCATGATAGTCACCATTGTGACAACAATTGAAAATAATACAACATGTGCAATCATAAGCCACCAAAGTAGTTACCTCAAGAAGGTTTTTAAAAAAAACCTCAAACATCTAGGAGTTTCAAAACACAAAAATATTAGAGGTGTTACTATATCTTCTTTACTAGCCAAGTTTGTAGTAAGCATTGATGAAAAAGGAAAATCTCCAACTTACCCAATTAAAAGTGTAAGAATGGTTTTGATTCCACTTATGAAGCATATCAACACAAAAAATGCCTACCACTAGTGAATGTATAGATACCACAACTATAACTTAGCTAAAAACCAACTCCAATAGCGAATTCACAAAATAATTGTCGACATGAAAAGAAATTGAAAGCCTTTTACCACTACAAGTTAAAAGCTTGTCTAGAATGAGAGCTACCTAGAGGATAGACATAACATAAAGAACAAACATTAGCCTTTTAGGTGATCCTCTTGGCCACTAAGGTGCTCAACGCTAAAACTAAGTGCATTGACATATTTGTAACACCCATTTAAAGGGTGTAAACATGTTGCACTTCAAAGGAGGAAAATGATATCCAATGGATTCACTATCATGCTGCTATTGTGAAATCAACATATAGATCGAGAATCAAGTCAAAAGAAGTCTAAGTGGCTTGAATAAAAAAATGATGCACACAACCCATGCTAATTTCTATGAATGTTAAACTATTCCAAAAAAGAAGGAAACAAGGAATTATCAAAACACTGCATTTAAAGAAGTAGAGCATTGGGCCATGATTTATGAACAAACATTTGGGACCAAAAAAAGTTTTGCAATGGAAACACATTTTATGATACAAAAATTGGAATTAACTTTCCTTATCATAAAATGATTGAATCATGAATAATCAGTTGCCATATACCTAAGTAGCAGATGATCTACACAACTACATGACTAGATTTCTCAAATACAATTCTCAAATACCCAATTCAAAATTGGCAACTTTATATTACCAAATATAACTTGATTATAGGATTTTTTTTTAAATCGTTTTTTTTCTTTTCTACCATAAACATGTTTTGTGTTTTAGGATTGATAAGATATATAGATGATAACTGGGTCATCTTATAGGTTATTAAAATTTGAAAATTCAATGCCAAGCAAATAGTTTATTAATACTTGGTACCTAACCAATTACTTAGGTCAAAACTTAACTACAACCCTATGGCCAAGGAAAAAGTTATAAATTAATCCAAGGTTATATAGTGTCAATTCAAAATATATATAATTGAAATTTATTTTATTTTATTTTATTTTAGAACATGAAAATATTATGATGACATTTGCAGTAGGTCCTATTTTCATTACCTATAGATGTGATTTATACATAGTAAGGAAAAATAAAAAAGTAAAGAGAAAAATATATTATCATGAGTGAAATTTTTGAATAGGGTTCCAAACTAAGGCAAAATTCCGTCCCCCACCCCCACCCATATCCCCTTTTTTATTTCCTTCACATGTTCCCATGTGTTCAACACATTCTGTACACTAATACAGAACCCATGTCCACAAGAAATAAATATGGTTAAAAAGAAAGGGCCCATTGGGAAATTTTTATGGGGTCAATTTTTTGACGTAATTAAACATAATTAAAAATAATAATCTTTCTATAATTTTGATCCAACCACTTTAATCATGTATAAAACACTTTATTATAGTACTATTAATTTTTTAAATATCTTTTGCCTATATATATAATGAGCAAAAAAGGAAAAGTTAAATAATGTGTCAAATTTTATTTTGGAATCATGTTGGAAGACTTATGTGAGCATTTAAATCCATACACATGATCATTTGCAATGCATTTCAATTTTAATACGAAGACAAAGAAAAACTTGGATGCATTTTTAATATTGTTAGTAATTGGTGTTACTCTCCTAATTTCATTTACAATGATGCATCAAATTATTAAATGATTATTAACTTGTCCAAAACTTTGATACTTTAAATTATCACAACAATTACATAAGACTAAATGAGAAATACCTAAAAACTACCTCATTTTTTTCCCTAAACCATTTACATGAACGTGGAAAGCGACATGTTATTGTGCCTTTTCATGTTAATTTCTGGACAGGTAGTGAAATTAAAGAAAAAATGAATAATATTTTTTTGAATTACAGTAACATTACTAGTTTAATCCTTTGAATTACAAGCATTTTTTCAAGTCATTTCATTTCATTTAAAACTGATATTCGTTGTACTTTCTTTGTACATTAACAACAATGAATTTTATTTATATTTTTGACCCACAAATTTGTCAATTTCAACTTCAAAACTCAAATTTGACCTATATGAACCATGGTTGCATTGTGGTCATTCAAGGTGGTGGGGTTTTCATTAGTCTCCCTTCATTTATTTATTTTGTTGCAATTTGAGTATATGGGTGGGTTTGTTTTTATATATCCCTAGTTTTCTTGTATTGCATTTCAAGTGATGTAATGCATTTCTTGTAATGCTTTTGGATTCTTTAGATTTAATGCATTTCATTCTTCGTTTATTGGCCTTGTCTACCCACACAAGGATATGGTGTTTAGATTCATTATAAAGTATGGTAGCTTAAGGGATTTTGGTCCCTAGGTCTTGTTTTATATGAGGATTTTTGGAAGATGATATTTTGGCTTGTGTTTGAAACTTGAGATTAGTTATAATACTTTGAAGGATTTTGGTTTCTCTAAGAGGATTTTTTTGAAGATCATATTTTTCCTTAGTGAAATATTGGAATTTCCATAATTCTTTTTTTGTTTCAAGATTTTTTTCATGTAGATGGCAAGGTCGCAATGTGACACACCCCTTATTACTTAATATTTACCTTTTGACATTTGTGAATCAAATAATAAATAGGTACCCATGCTCATGCACAATTAGATTAGGGTAAGAAAAAAGGGTGACCGACATAATTTAAAACATTAATTCCTGGCAACAAATGAAATGGAATGGCAAGGGGGAGGCATAAATCTCTTGGATTTAGTGTATGGTTTTTGGGAAGGAACTACTAAAGGAAAATGGTATGAACCCATGTTATCTTAAAAGAAACCCCAATAAAGTCCAACATTGTTCATTAATCCATCATGTGTTTCTCGCTAAACAACAAATATGGTAGCTTATAAGGAGCAAATGCAATTCATACCATAGTACCTTGCAGACTTTGGCATTTAATTATGGAGATTCCATTATATATATACTAAAATATTGTTGATTTTGTTTCACAAAAATGTTTTATTTTTAAAAAATATTTTTTGGAAAATTTTGGCATTAAAAAAATTATAGAATTGTTGTAGAAGCCACCAAGGTACTACAATAATTTGCTTGGCAAAAAAAAACAATGAAACAATGTTTGTGTGTCAAATTGGTAATAAAAGTAAAAAATTGCCTAATCCATGTGATATGGGACATCTTGATGACAACATAGCACTTGGATAGATTTTCTAGTGCATTCAAAGACCAAAAATTGTTTTGAAGCACAACCGAAAAAAAAAATGTAGAACTTCAAAGCGACATCTATCTTGCCGATCTCCACTAAGTGATAGCCACTGGCCTTGTTATAACCAAAGTCAGTGTTAAGTTTATCAAAGTAATTGACATGTACTACATGTAATCGTAGATATCTATTACTACCTTGACTTCAATTATTGTAACAAAAATACACAACAGATTTAAGGACGCTTAAGATGGTGCAAAAGGTGCACAGCTCACGTGCAGATGCTTAACATATAGACACAAACACAAGAATTACCAACAATTTTGAACCCCCTTACGTGCTTGTTGAAGTTGGAAAACCCTTAATGCAACGATGTTGTTTAATTAAGCACTTGCTTGGATGCTAAAGGTAAACGGGATAAACACAATGTCTCCAAATACCAACATAAATCCAAACCTCTTTGCTATAATGTCCCACCCAAAAAAACCCATCGACCCATTGTCATCAACAAATCAGAGAATGTTGCACAACTCAAGGATTGGCATGCCAAAATCCTTTCAAGGTGTTATCAACCTATCCATTTACACATAGCTCAAGGGGGGGTGTGAATTTTCTGGGAGGTTTGAATAGAAAACTGCATGACGATCAAGAGTAGGGTCAATGCAAGACATTTGGGGCCAGGTATTTAGCACAATCTAAAGAATAACTCGGCACATACATCAATTTCATTGCCTCTCCATGCCAGAAGTAGTCCAACACATATATCTGCCAAACACCCCACATGTTTTAAATCCATATCCAAACAAATTTTAATTGAAATTTGACCAAGGCATCACCAAAATGCCCAAATGCCTGGGGCTTACAATAGAAAGTGCTTGATGGAAAGCTATGGATAGTGACAATGAACCTTGATTCTAGAATTGTTTGGCACTAACAAACTAATAAGAAACCATCCCATCGTGCATGTCTAGATCGAAAGAAACCTACTCAATTACCCAAATAGTTTAGGCTTTGACCATGTGGTGATTATAGACTATTTTATCAAACCTAAATTCAACATATTCTTTCCGACCACAAATAATATCGTGCTCCCAAGTATATTCCCCGTGTTCTGATTAGAGATTGAAACTTGCTTTAGGTCAAGACGTAGGAAATCCATATTCAACTATAGTCCAAACCACTTCCATGGTTAGTTCAAAGTTCAATATCCACCCTTGGAAAACTCCACGGGCATGAAGTTGGCAGCTAAGCTCAAAAGGTTTTTCATTTACAGAATGCACTATCCATGTGCATGATTCACCTTTTTCTATTTGAGTGCCCACACTCCTACTTTCATAACCCTATGAATAGTCAAAGAATGCTTGCAAAATGAGAGCAGGTTTTTGTAACCAAGGATGACTTGGGTAAATTCCTTATGGAAGAAACTAAGTTGAGATTTAACCTATTGTAACATTTGGGCTTGCATATGGAGACTGGAAGATCAACAAATCCAAGAGATTTGATGATGTTTTTATTAAAGATTAGAAATGAGGAGACAACTAATTTTTAGCAAAAAGAAGGCCATCATCTCCCACTCTTTAATAAACATTCAATGAGCTTTTGACGGTAATGCAAAATACCAATCATGGAGACTATTACTTGTAACATGCAATTTCAACAATGTTATTTTGCTCTGTGAAAGATGCCCCTTTAGGTAAATGAAAACTAAGATATGTTCTCTAAATAAAAAAAACCAAAAGAGACATTGCTTTAGCCACAACTAATATCGAGTGCTAAAAAACACTTGTAACAATTCACATATGAACGCTTGGGTTTTGAATACCATTCAAAATTTGGGAGGAACATTGATTGAAAAAACAAAGGAATATGATGGATATGTGAGCATACAACAAGACATATTGCATGAATGGTGCAACATAGCTGACCCCCATTTTCTACTACCACCTTTTCACACCCAGATCGGCATTGTCAACAACAACCTATTCACATGAAATGACCTGCTATAAAACTGAATTCCAAATATATCCAATTTCTAGTCCCAACTTCGCATTAAAATAGGTTTCTTAAAACCAGATCAAGGGCAAAACATGTGAAGGAATAATTTGGTCCTAACTAATTTTATGATGGTTTCCTTTGTACATCCATGAAGCGACAGTGGCCACAACACTAACACCATGTCACGAGCCTTGCCTTGAACTCACGACCAAAGCAAGGGCTTGCAAAGGTGCAAGCCAAGAATGAAGCCCAAGAGTCATATTTCATGTTTTCGGGAGTGTAAGAGATTTTGAGGGAATGAACCCACACACTCCTAAGTGAGCTCCCCATTTGGGAATTGGAGTCCCGATGGACTCCCAAATTTTCAAAGAATAATTTTAGGGGTCAAAATTCATTACATTGAAGAGTTCTTTATATCATTCAAAATTTCTTAAAACTTAAATGTCTAAAATGGTTTTACATGACTCATTTTAGTACTTCAAACGCAAGTTATGGCCAAAAAAAGGGTTGGGAGTCAAATTGCCAATTTGATTCTCGACCACTAAAAGTTGAGAATCGCCCTGATTCACTATCGTGCAGGTGGCATGCCACATATCGTTGGAAATATCTCGACAAGGGCTACAACTTTACTTTAGACCTCACCCGAATCGGAGGTCTGCAAAAAAAAGTTATGAGCCTCCAAAATCGCAATAGTCCCAATTTCGAGAATTTTAGGACTTCCAACTTGGGAGTCTCGGGACAAATTCACATTTGGGTGTAACCTGTGTGGCCAGGCACAAAGAATGCTATAAGGGGGGAGGTGGTGGTTTCCCCCAAATCCGAATCGTGGTGAATCTTTTGAGTTCGTGTATGCTTGTGGTTTGTCTGTGCACCAAAAGTGCTCCAACTACACATTAACCAACTTGTTGTTTGGTTTGTGTAAGTCCGTGTGAATAATTGACTCACTTGTGATTTGTTGTAGTCCCCATCCTAGAGCTCCAACATGCCTTTCTACCTTCGAAATGTTACAAGTTAAAGAGTGTACCCTAACTCTTCTTTTTTCCGTTATTTTACCTTTGGATTTGTAGTTGTGAATATCAAATACTTTGGGGGTGCGTCACATTGATTGGTTTTTCCTTGATCCCAAGCAAACCTCCTAAAACTTGTGCTTAAAGAAATAAATGAAATCCATTGAACCCTATTAAAAAACCTCCTTCACAGCGACAAAATGAAAAGTAAAAAACATTAACATTGTTCAAACTCCATGTTGTCGTAATGACCTACAAAAAAAAGTTCCACGTGCCATGTGACAAAACAACAAAATGGTAAAGGTGTTATAGACGTTATTGTAGGTGAAATATGCCTAATCATTATTCCATTGCATTTCACTACATTGCACAAAGCATTTCGTTTCGTCCTTTTTTTATGTACATATGGACATTTTTGAAAAACATTTTTGATGCATCTTCTTACATGTGCCATGGACTATTACTACAAAAAATCAACGAAAATTTGTTGTTAAATTTCCATGGTTGATTATTCATCTCTCAGTATCTCAACTGCTTATTATGTTAACACACAAAAACCCATTTCTAGAAATAACAATGGGAGGAAAAAAAGAAAAAGGAACGAAGAGGTGGTCCTTTGATACCTCGTTCTTCCTCGGTAGGAGGATGTTCCAATGGCAAAGTTCATTGTTATTGTGTGTTTTTACCGAATTTGTCACCAAACAATGTTTGATCCCCGGTTGCCCATGGTGGTGACATGTTTTGCATTCAACAATGTGTCTATAAGATTTCCTCATCCACTAATGAAGCTTTTGTGTTCTCCAACACATCTTGCATTTGCTGGAAACATTAAGGAAACATTGATGCAACAAATGGAACCTTGTGGTAGTTGTTAAGGTGTGAGCATTTTTTTTGTTATTGTTGGGTTACATGTGACATGTGCGGTTATCCTCCTCTCAAACTGCATCTCAAAGGTCATCAAAGTGTTGCATCGAGCGCTTGCTGTCGCATTTCAGCGACTTAATTAAAGTCGATTCCGAATCCTTGAGACACTATTTGTCTTGGTCAATTAAACACACCACCAGGATATAGCCAACACCATATTCCTTAAGCCATGTCGATGTCCATTCAACCTCTAGCAAAATGTTGGTTGTTATCTCTTTTTGATATTTCTGATCTTCAATTTGCTATTGTTCATGGCAATGAAGAAAGAGGACCTCACCATAACAACAACAAAAAACACTAACAAAACACCTTGTAATGCAACTGTGATGCAAAGTTTTCATAGCAAGTGAAATTTTCCTAAAAGCTCTTGAAAAGGAACACTAACTAGACTAATCCCCCAAATCCTAAAAAACCTTCAAAACATGTCGCAACCATTTCTTCTTCCTTAGAGACCCATGTAAAAAGAGAGAGAATTGGCAAGGCTCTTCTTCATCTTCTTCTTCTTATTCCTATTCCTATTCCCGACTCCATAGGCATTGTTCTCTGATGCAAATGGCTCTTGGATTGGACTTTTTTCATACACAATTCATTTTTCTATTGCAAAACCTTGAAATAAGAAGTAGTACTCTTGATCCTGCAAAGCAAGAAGCTCTTTTTAATGACACGATTGCAACGCATAACTACAACACACATTTTTCTTTATTTTAAGTTCCCGACAAATCGTTGTCATTCCCATCAAATTCATCATGTTCCCATGGATAACCCATCAATGTCCTTTTGTTTTGATCAAGTTCCCAATCAATTCCAATCAAATTCCTCTTTTTCCCATCAAGTTCCCAAACAATTCCCATCAAATTTATCTTGTTCCCACCAAATTCCCATCAAATTCCTTTTGTTCCCATCAAGTTCCCATCAAAATCCTTTTGTTCCCATGGCTATGGTGGATAGGTAGGTGAGGGGTGAGGAACCCTAATTTTAGCAAAGGGCATAAAATTTGTTGCATGGAATTTATTCATGCACGAACTTTTGCTAAGCATTTTGGAGTTGGTTGGCAAATTTTTTTTTGGGGAGGTTAGTGGGGGTGAGATTCATTTGTTGTGAAATTTGGTGGGAGGAGGAGGAGAATTCTTCTTTGGGTTTGGTTGTTAGCTAGTTGTTGTGGGTGCATCAATTAAGCAGGTGTGACAATAGGGCAAAAAAAAAGGGACATGCATGGTGTGGTAATTTTACTGCAAGCATGAGTTTTAAGACAAGAAGGTGTTGATACAACACTAGAAGGCCAACCACTCTAAGTGTCACAAGGAGCTCTTTTTCACTAAAGGCATTGTCACTCATGATTTGCAAGTGCACATGGAGTCCATTTCAAAGTTTTTTTCTCCCCCCCCCCCCAAAAACCTTAAACCTTAAACTAATTTGTTCATTATTTTTGGGTCAACAGTTGGCAAAAAGGTTAAAATGTTGCAAGCAAATAAATGACATCAAAATGATGGTCATGAAATCAAGTTGTCTAGTAAGCGATGAATCTCATACTCACAAGTTGTAGCTAATGCAATTCACCATTACTCCTGCCACTTGTGCTTCAACCAATGCATGTCGTCTGATTATTTCCATCATTGATTCCAAAGTTAGTATGATCATGATGGTTACTACACTTGTGATGGCCATTGTCAATTCTATGTCCTTCACCACCCTTGTCACCCATTGTTTCTAAAGGAAGTTGGTTCGTTTTATAACATAAGAAAATGTTATTAAATATTGTGGTGGTGCACCTAGAATTGTATGTTTTAGACAAAAGACCAATAGATCCACCTTCAATTACTATTCAATTGAAGGATAACATCGGAATGTCAGTTATGTCCACTTGACCTAGGCCTAAAATTAAACCCGACAACTTGACTTCAAGTTGCTCCTCAATATCTCCCACCAAGTCTTCAAGTTGTTGTAACACACACCAAATTTAAAAGCATTTTAGCAACATGAGCATAACTCAAATTCAAACTATGCAGAAAGCCTAAGGTAATTCATGAACATACATACAATGGGAGGTTGTTTCCTCCACCCCTATTGTCTTTATATTATTTCCACCTTTGTAAACCCCTTTGTAAAAACTAAGTAAAACTTGAACATTTAGCAATAGCTTTAGAGAGGCTTGTATTACATGCAAATGGATCATGGTCATCCAATGGGGATGCCAGTAGCTCTACCTCATCCAATATCACAAGCACAACAGATGACTATGAGAATCTGGCTTGGAACAATTTGCAATTGTTCCCCTTCTCTAGGTAGAATGGGCCACCATACCTATTTCATGTTTCAATCTTGAGTGTTATTGCTTGTTGAACAAATTCAGAAGAGAATTCGTGACCATTGCTAATGCAAATAAGCATTGTTGCCACTCCTTCCTCACTTATGTTGTCCATGGTAGCACCACTAATGGCCAATCCTGCATTATCATTGTTGACACAAGGCCATAACCTCTAAAGTTTACAGAATGAATCCTTGTTAAAAAGTAATCAAACCTTTAACATTTGTGTGAACCTTGGACCTACCTTGCTTCATACCCATTCCTTTGTATTTGTTTCATTAACATGGTTTAATCCCCCCTAGTGATGTTTGTAGGCCAAGAGCTAGTCTAGATTTATGGGCCAATATATTTCATTGTAAATTGTAGCACAACAAGTTATAATTTATTACACATTCATTACCCAACAATGGAAACAAGCCTTAAACCCTAATAGGTATGACAAAAAAACTTTTATTAGTATTCAAGTAATCTTAAGGCTTGATAAACAAATTTATTGGTATAGGAGGATTTGGAAAGTCTATGGCTATGAGCCAAACTTGTTGGACCAATTTCACGTAACAACTTTTGACGACTGACCACCAAAAGAATCTTGATTGTTTCAACAAAATTTCCTTTTTAGTTTGTAAGGTTTAAATGGTTCAAATCAACTTGACCCTATATGTTATAAGTATTGGAAATTTTCCATGAATATTGCAATGGCAATTTGGGGTGGCTTATGATAGAACTACATCCTTATGTTTTTTCAACCACAAGTTTTGAATACTAGCACATGTTGGCCATGTAATTCTAATCATGCTATGAAGGCTGGGGAGAGTGTAACTATAGGGAGTGTGAGACTAAGGAATAAGCATAAAGGGAGGATCTTTGTAAGCAATGGTTTTGTGAATAAGAACACATTTGTAGTACATTCTCTTACTCTTCTCCTATTTATTATTTTTTTCATTTGGGCATTTTTTTTTCATCATTGATGTTTTGTGAGTCATTCATAAGGTCACGGAATGAAATTTGAGTTTGGGTATGACTAATTAACAAAAAATCTATAACTATTGTTACATGCAAAGAAATTTTTTTGTTGTTTTAAAAAGTTGTAGGGCATAGTCATGCTTCAAGCTTTAAGATGTCTTTGAATCTTCATGTTGTTAAATATGTGAAAAAAAACTCAAGTTGTAGACGTTTATTTAATTGTCTGCACCAAGTTCAGAGTAGGTTATGATACATTTATCTACACTCATTGTTTAGAGGTCACAAAATATCATTGGGAGTAAATACAACCAATACACTCTTCAGTTCATGGTGATTGTAAGAGAGGCAAATTTCGACTCAAGCAAGAATTACAAGCTATAATGCAGGTAAGGTTTGCTTTTGACCAATGTTTAAGTTTTGACGTGTTATTTGTTCAAGTAATCTAATCAATGCATACTAACATTGTTCCATGCCAAGGTCAACATCCATAGCCCTTGACACTTGCATTGTGGGAAGAGCCCAAACCCTTGGCATTAAGAGACCAAGATGCGGTCCAAATGCCAAATGAATTGTCCGGCAACATTGTGATAACATAAAAACTTGTAGATTGGTTAATACCTTTTTATAATCTTGTGTTTTTCTTGAATGTAGATGTTGGGTTAATCATTGGGTTTCTAACTTGAAACACAATCATAAGCATATTACATCTGATGACATTTGATTATATGTGAATTGCTTATAGAAATACCAAATTATGTTTTACCAAACATTGGGGAAAGGAAGATAGTGCTTGGATAATCCAACATTTCTGTGGCAAAAGGCACAATGTCCTTCATTCAATGCAAGAAGTAATAGGGCTTGGGCAAGCAACATCACAAGAGGGGCAAAATAAGAAGAACTATTTAATTCTGGATGATTTTCACAAATTTTTTGAAGATTCCATGTTGATTTACCATGGGGAGATGGTGACAATCATCTTGCATGAATTTATTGTAATGATAGAAACGTCAGAGCATGTTCAAACATTGGGAGGTTTGTTCCAACATGGTGGCACCACATTAAGGTCATGTTATCAAAAGAGTAAAATGGCATTGTTCGGGCCTAGGGTCTATCGTAACGATCTTACTATGGATAGGTTAGTGCTATTGAATAGCCCAAGCTTGCATAGGGATGCTCCTTAAAAGATCTAAGGTTTTTTTTTTCACATTTTTTCCCCCCTTACTTTGGGTTTTGTTTTCTTTAAGTATAAGCACACTACCAAAAGTGTCAAAAAACAAGACACCTAGTCATAGGAAAAACTGGAACACTTTACAAATAGTTGGACAATTGATTTTGTGTAGGTGAATCTATGTCCATAGTTGACATTGTGGCTATAAGAACTAGATAGTTTCTTCCTCAAAAAGTTGTCGTTAGACACTTTCCGAGTTGGGATAAGCTACTTTACATCTATGGCAATTACTGAAAACTACCAATCCACTCCACATGTAGACAAAGAATTATCTTATTTAGTGATTTCATGGTTATTGGAGGGTAATTATTCATTGTTATTTTGTCCATTTTGAACACTTCATGTCGTGTGACAATTACAAAACTTTATACTAACACCACAATTATGAACTGATTAGAATTGAATAGGGGAAATATAATCCAGAGGGAAATTGTATTTCCTACCTATAGAATGTTTTTCCAGCCCTGACACGAGATTGTCATATTGTTCTGAACTACATGGCTACAACACTGCACCATGCCCATCCAAGACCAAAGACGATAATTGGGTTGTGCCTTGTATGTCCAAAACTAGATGTTGTCACAATATGTCATTCAACAAACTAATTTATCTTGAATTAGTCAAGCTCTAAACAAATCCATGCGAAGGAATAATTCCATTTGAAGGTAAGGGAAGTGAAAATTTGGTTCACTTGAAGGCACCTTGTGAATAACCTATTGTGGCAACAACATTGATGTCCATGACAAAGATCATTCCCCAAGTTTGGCTCCTAATACTAATACCTATTTAACACCAAGTGTTTGTTTTTTAGACCATCATGCATTGTTCCTTTTGTGTTTTGCAAGATGTCAAATGTGGTCCTTAATGTATTGTAGGAATATTCTTTAAAAGTTGGTATTTTCCTTTTATTGAGGTTTGGGTATCTAATTGATGTCATGAGATGTCAATGTTAATTATTTGTAGTAGTTGAACCATGTCACTGACCTCTAATGTTGAGCTAATTTTGATAAATTTAGTGTTGCATTGTAGTTTGGAGGTCTTTCCAAGTTCACTGCTCCAACAACAATTCTTAGGCATTTGCAAGCTACAAGTGGGTCATCACCATTAATTTTCTTACAACTTGTCTGTTGGAAAAGAGAGAGTGCACATGACAGTAGAATAATTTCACTAGAAACACCATAGGTTATATTTTTTCAAGGACTAGTTTCAATGTTTACTTCACCTTAAAATCGATTCTTGCTTTTGGCAGCTCAAAAGCAAACCCAACATGGGGTGGATGAAGATGTATAGACTCTTTGTTCAAAGAAAGGTCACTACCACAATGCTTGATTATCAACACAACCAAGTATGTGTCCATTGCTAATGCTAGATGAAGTTGGCTTTCCTCCAGGTATGTTTCCACTATGGTTCATTAAAGAACTTGGTTCTAATAGGAGTTTAGGCAGGTGGTGGTTGAGGTTGAAAACACAATGTGAACATGAGTTTCAAAGTGCAAATTCAATGGTGTTTTGTGGGGAGCAAATGTCGAGCAGGATTCAAAAAAACAATATTTTGGATTTCAATGGTTGGAAAATGAAATCCATTGTCCACAAAACTCTATATTTATCCATAAACTATAGAGATTTAAATTCCCACCAAATCCAATGATATGAAATTCATGGACTTGTTTTCATTAAATCCAATGATATGAAATTCATGGATGCATTTCTTCTCTCAAGGTGTGTCTATCTTAAATGACATTTTTTTAGTTTTTTTGTTGTCTAAATTTTTTAGTGCATGTTCATAATTTTCTTGTCTTTGTGACATTGTGTTTGGTGAACTAATATGTTCAACAACATTTCTTTGTATCGCACTCCACTACCATATACCTTGGGTATTTGTTTTCTTCCACTTTATGTTCTTTGGCACTCCATATTGTCCTCAAGAAGAAACACCTTGATGGAATGCCTCAATTATACCTTTCCATTATGCTCCAATACTCCAAACTAAATCTGAGTTAATGGACTTGAGATTTCTATGCTTTTAGACCAGGGATTATTGTTGTTTATAGCATACAAATATAAATTCTTTTGTCAATTGTTTACACCCGATCAATGATTTGTTCCCACCTTTACATGCACTAACTATCCTTTTTTCATAAACTTTTTCTTGGATAAAACTAATGGATGGACAATGTGTAGGCCTACTTCATGCAGATTGATGCAATGTTGAATAAACTGATGACAATCAAGTGCTTTAACCCTTTTTTGGCATAAGGTTTACTCATTACAACCACATGTAGTTTGTGGGTTTGTGTAGAACCACTTCTGCATTAGTTTTGGAGTTATGCAAAAATGAAACTATCTTCAACAAACAATTTGAAATTTGGTTCATGGAAGGGTCTAATGCATTATTGCATCTAAAGTGTTTTCATGATTCAACATGAAAACAATGTAAACAGTCAGAATTGTTGGTCCTGCAACAATTAAAATGGAAAATGACTTGGTTTTCTTGCATTGTTGGTTACAATGTTCTAATTTATATTCAATTTGTATCTTGCTTGAAGCTATGTGAGTACATTGATGACACCAAGGATTACCTCTATATACAAATGCTTCATCTAGGAGCATTTGTAACCTTTGAAATATTGCTTGAAATTAGTGAAGATAACTCTTTTGTTGCACAAATTTGAAGCATGCCTCCCCTATAATTAAAAAGATGGAGATTGTGGATTGTATTTGTGAAGGGTTTTGTTGCTTCCAGGGTAACTGGCAGATTATTATAAGTCTTCTAATTCAAATACTTGCATTCATTTCTTAATGTTGAATTCCGTAAACAACCATTCATTAGATGGATATGTTATCAGTGGTAGGTTAATCTGTGGGGATTTTGTAAATGCATATTAATATTTGGAGAGAACCCAAAAACCTAAGATGTCTTCCTTTCGATTCATAATTTGATGATTGGCATGAGGTGTGAAAGGTATAATCTGGTCACAAAGGTGGCCCAAATTTTTGGGCAGCTGAGTTCTATGTTTTTAGTTTTTAGGTCCTTGGCTTTGAGCTTGTTTTCCAAGGTTCAATTCGGTCTGGCAAGTTGCATGGATTAAGCTGCCTTTACATTTAGTGTTAAGGTCTCTAGTGTTAGGACTCCTAGCACCTAACCAATCATTAACAAAATGTCACCTATGGTATTTATATAGTCATCACTCTAAATTGGTGCTAGGTAGCATTGATGGTGCATCCACACATTGACATAGTGTTAGGGTTTTTATTTTAAAAAGTTAGAAATTATTTCCTTTTAACAATCATGATTTACATATAGAATCATGTGTTAATCAAGAAATTCTCGTATGTTCAGTCAAAGTAGGGTGATATTACCCAATCCAACTTGGGTTTTAAAGTAGGGAATGCTTATTCATATCCATAATGGCGTAATTGACAATTACTACCAATTTTGTTTTTTGACCCTTAAATTTAGAGCAAGGGAACCTACCTTTCAAAAGTTTTTTTTAAAAACATTTATTTATCAAATATAACATAGGAAAAAAAAAATCTTGGCTTTTGTCATTGTCAATTCATTCATATTTTCTTTTCTTTTCTCATAGGACATGTATGGGCATCTAATTAGTATGTGAAAAAATTAGTTGATCAAAAGTTGTTAAAATTTTAGAATTGACCTTTACTCCTTGCATTGCCATAGGATATCATAATCTCAACCTATATTTCACAACCTAGGTTCAATCAAGCTTAAGAATCTTAAGGCTAAAAGATTAACTCCTTTAATCCCTTACTCATAGGACATGTATGGGCATCTAATTAGTATGTGAAAAAATTAGTTGATCAAAAGTTGTTAAAATTTTAGAATTGACCCTTACCATTAGAAACGTGTAATCAATAAATTCTCGCAAGGAACATTGTGGGGAGAGAATACCAAATAGTGAATTAAAGGACCCTTTTCAAAGGTGTTATGAAACACTAACTTTTTAATCCAAAATGTAAAATTCATAAAGAATTAATAATAGGCTACCACCAGCCAAACTTAACATCAAGATAACACCTAGTAATGCATTAGATGACACTAGGTTTTGATGTTAATGTGTAACAATGTTCATGTGAATTGGCGACGAACCTTGTACTTCTTAACACTAACTTAACTTACATTTAACGCCAAATGTGATTTGTGCTTTATATATATATATAGGGATTCTAGATGGTGTTCTATGGAGCAATTTTTATAGCTAAACTGTATGTATGAATGAATAGCAGCTGGGGGTTTATCACAGGCACTACTTGAATTATGTCTCAATTATGTTGTGTTATTCTATCGTGGCTATTTACCTGTTAGGTCAGAGCATCTGTTGGATGTTTGTGTGCACTAAAGCTCCTTATACATGTGCATTTATAAGTGTGTAATTTTTGTTGCTTTTACATGGTGCATTGTCAGCTACCGAGATGGTGAATCAACTGGCAATGCAGCTGGATTGTACAAGTGGTTCATCGAGGGAGTTGCGATATAGATCCTTCATTTGATTGTGATATAGCAAAATTCATGATGTGAAAAAACAGCAGGTTATTTTTGGTACTGAGCATTGTTTTTCAAATCATTTCAATCTTTTTTGAAGAGTGTTGTTTTTTGTTGTTTGTTATAGGACAAAAAACCATTTTTGACCCAGTTAACATTTGCAGTGTTTGGCCTTGGCATTAGGTAGTATGAGCACTTCAACAAGGTAGAAAAGTGATGGTTTCTGTTGTCATGGATTTCTCATATGGTGGCTGTGGGTCTCAATGTCATCATAAAAAGTACAAGTTAACTTTGTTTATGTGACAATTCTCCCTAATGCCACATGCAAATGGCAATATAAGTTGATGAAGCTCTCGAGAAGCAAGCTAAGGATGAGCAACAAGTTGTCCACTAGGTCATTACTATATACACTACTACATCTTACAAGATTAAAAATGAGTTTTCTAACACGGGTTTATGATGGAAAATTTCCCCACAAATTTTGAATCATTTTGCAATGACATTTAACAATGCTTTTTACTGGATTTTATTTTTTTTGGAGGTTTTTCGAAATCTGCATCAAAAAATTGAATTGCATTTGCAACAATAACACCCATGTATTTTCAATATATTTAGAATATGATTTGCAATATTTTTTTACCATAGAACTTCTCATGGATCTGGGATAGGAATTTTTAGAATTTTTGATTCAAATGAATTCGGTCATGGAAGAACGACAACCACGGTCTTCCAATAAATTTGTAATGGAATTGTAGTGTTATTTGCCAGACATTTTTCTGGGATGTTTGAACACATCCAAGATTTTTCCACAAAAATTGATATGGATATACATGGAGAATGCACACTTTTTTTTTCCTGCATCAGTGATATTATTGCAAACAATTTGTAAAATACATTTTCTTAGGAATCTATTATAGACTGTTTGAGGAGCTTCAAGGAAAATAAACTTGGAAAAACAACAATCAGAACCATGCATTTTTGGTACAATTCCAAATGGGACTGCAATATAATTTATCACATTTCTTCATGGATGCATGTGAACATATGTATCCAAGAAGTTTTGATGAATATGGAAATGGATATCCATTGATAGATTGCATATTTTTGACACAAATTCGTGATACCACTGCAAACTCATACAATGCATTTTCTCATGGGTTTGTGGTCAGTTTTTTTCTTTGAAACTCCCATGGAAAATTACTAGATTTGTGATAAATCTAGTAATGATGAGTTCATGGATGTTGAGATTCTTGAAGCAAATGCCGACACTTTAAGCATTCAGAATGCTTTCCAAGTATCTTTATTTCTCTTTGCTACATATAACCATTGTGGGAACGGATGTGAAGCCAAGAAAGTCAAACCGGTGCTTAAAAGGGATCCTCATACGTCCATACCATAGCTATGTGAAGGATATGGTTCTTGTCTCTTGCACCTCAAAGGATATCTACTCTCCAAGGTATTTGATTGTGAAAGGCTTGCTGTCAAACCAATGAAGGCATGTTCTCACTTGGATCCAATTCATAACTAAGTAGAGTGCTAATATTTGAAATATGAACTCTGAATTTTTTTTATTGAACTCTATTTTATTGGTTGTTCTATCTACGATAACAGTGTTTTTTGAACACTGGCAAGTGACTTACAACTGCCTTTCTGGGGTGCCATGAGAAGTATGTGGTAAAAATGATGGCTCATTTCCTTCCACCGCTCTGAAGACTGTACTATCTGGTGATGTTGCCTCCAAACCAGCAGCCTTTTCAAGGTACTTCTGCATCCATTGTTTCCAATGCAGGATTAAGCAGCAATTCAAAGATGACTCAGATAGACAAGTAAACACCTTTCTTTCCAGATGGAAGACATTCAACATAACTCAATTTGAATAGGACAAAGTTAGTCCCTAGAATCATTTTGTCAGCATGTGACAAATAGGTCACTCCAAGCAATTGAGATCTTTAGGACTAATACTTTACACTTCTTGTTTTTCAAAGTGCTATTTGGGCAACTTATATTGAAGAGCAGACAATATATAGTAGAATGACTTGTATCTTGTGTCATGTGGAGAAGCTAACACCACATTTTTTTTGGGAATCACTACCAAGTTCCTAACAAACCTTCAAGTTTACTCCCTCCCTCAGATGTGAAGGAAAGAATGGTACCTGAGCAATATCCTATGCCTGTGCTTTATCATTGTTGCTGGCATGCTGACCCAATCATCTTTGTTTTGTTTCTTGCTTGTTAGAACTGAGGATTTCTTGTTGCCTATCTTCAAGAAACCATAGGTCTTCAGAAAGAGGTCACCCATGCTTCAGTATACTTCAAGCTGTCAGATGGAGGTTTCTGGATTGAAATTAGCATCATCAATTCCTTGGTGATTCGTTGTGTAGAAACTGCAATCTTATAATTCTATCTTTGTGCCAGGTGGGTGCATGTCTATGTTTGTAGATGTTCGGATGAATTCAGACTAAAGCATGATCAAACGGAGGCTCTGTTGTAGGACATGTGGAGAAGGCAAAGACAGATTATACACAGGTTTTGTATGCTACACTAGTGAACTGCAATCATTCTTTGACCAAGTAACTTTTCAGATGAATACCTCAACCTCAGGATGTTGGCGATCGATTTGTAGTACTGCTGGGAGTCGTTCTGAGTTGAGCATTAACCATCATGTTGCTGTTAAAGATGCAAGGTGAATCATGTTGGCTGCCTAATTTATATTGGAACATAAGAGGAGGGATGAATTTCAAATTAAGCATGTAATGTCCTAAGATGACTTCCCTGTGAGTTCATGTCATTATCATGCGGGTTTGTTTTGGGCTTTTGTGGGACCAGCGTTGTTTATGAAGAGAGATAGGCCAATTTGTTTCACTACTTCTTTGAATGCTTGGGGCTGGCTTACAAGGTCAATTGAAATCCCTTTTAAAGCAGCTTTGGGACTAGGGTAAGGCATTCCACTGCTGGGAGAATTGTACTGCCTAGCTGACTGTTTACGTCTTTGTGTACTTAGGCTTAGATTTTCCTTGTACAAGGATGAGCTAAAAGGGAAATGGAAATGAAGTTTAAACCCTACAAGCTTGTCACAGTGTGAATGAGGATGCTATGAGAAACTGTAAGATTCTCTGAGGCTCAAGTGCACTGCTGAATGTCATGACTGAGTTTTGCCTCTGCTTCCAGAAATGCACAGGAAACTGGGGACAGTCATGTTTATATAATAGTTTACCCAAAAGTAGACATCCCTGCTCATAGATAACCTGCCCCTGAACATGATTCCCAAAAACCCTCAAATTCTTTGAATTGTCAGAGTGGATGACTGCACCTTTTGGACCCTATATCTGCTTCACTTAGACCACCTCTGATTTGCATCTATTCCCATCAAACCTCCTGTCAGTTTAGACATTGAATCTGTAAATATGCTTAAATTACCATTACAAAACACCACAACAACCACTCTCATTCACAAGGCTTCTGTAGGGATTATTTCCTTCACCCAATGAGCAAACTTTCCTTTTCTTGGTTTATCAGCTCCCCATTATTATCTTCACATGAATTCTTCGCACATCTTTGAAGCTTCTTGTTTATCAAATTCCTCCATCAATAACTTGGTCTTCCTTTTATCATTATGAAACTTGTTGATGGTGCTTTCCATGTTCCCATTGCTGACCCATGTCACTCTCTAATCATGCTCGTGGGAGTCCAAATACTGTTTTGGTTTCCCACGAGTCATGGATATTTGGGAACACAATAACATAGGGAGCAGCTCAAGAAGGGTTTGAGAAGGGAGCCAATTTGATCAAGCTAGCAGAGCATGGACCCTTGAGAAGGGATGAAGGCACACATTGACACAGTTCTATCAAACCTAAAACACTGCTATGAGTCACACTGAGCTTGATAGGCATATAGAATCAAAATTCAAGCCAATCTGATTTTGGTAGAGCATCATCTTGTTTTCCTTGCTGATGCTAAGGTTTAGTCTACTGTAGATTGCTTCTGTGAGAACACTAACAATTGGTTTTTAATGCAGAATGAGACTTTTTAATAGCTTCTATTGCGGTACTGTATATATTTATGGGCCCCTATACAAAAACTAGAAGTCTCCCTACCCTGGTACTCAAAGCATATCTACATGATTGTTAGTGAATAATATACACCAGAGCTCTTTTGTGAGGTTTTTTCACATTGTATGCCATAGTCATAGTATCTGATTCCTTCTTAGAAGCCATAGCTGCACAATCCCATTAGAATTCTTCTCAGGATGCACTAGAATTTGGACTAATACACCAAACCCATCCAATTGAATGAGTACCTAAATCTGCTTCAGCATTTACACTTTGAGCAATGATCAATCCTGCAACATCAGAGCCCTCATCAGTATTGCAATAAGATCAAGGAAACATGCTGCAAAAAGGCACTCTCATGGGTTCCATAACTTATCCTAGGGTACAGGCAATGGAAGACCATATCAAAGGATTATATTCTAACCTGCTCACATGTTAGACTATCACATCAGCTCCACAGTCTAGAAGAGCTGTAAATAAGTTGAACTCAATTTTTCTAATGTGATTGGCAAGGCTGAAGTTCAGGCTGCAGAATGGAGCTGATAAGTACACAAAGCAAACTACTTAGGTCAACATGAAAAGTTCAATCAACAGCAAAATGATCATGCACCCATCAAAGTATTCCAACTCCTACCTTTTTACTAACAAAAGGCAGAGTTTTGAAGCTAAACCAGCATTCTAGGGGTAGCTAGTTGCTCCTTAAGAAAGCCAATATTTGGAGTATACCCTAAGTTGGGCATGACTTGCACTCACTCAATTTTCTAGGTCAGTGAACAAAACTGTGATGCCAAACCAGGTAGAGAAAATGGCATTACCTCCATCAGTGCCAAGTGCCACTCCCAGCCGTAATGACAGCCAATTTGAAGAATGCAGCTGCATAATAGCACGTCTCAAATGTATCCGGAGGAAGAGAGTTGTGGATGTGTCTTCCGGAACGATACACACTGACTACCCACGTGATAACCGCGCTCAGCCACAATGTGCTGACACTGCACAACAGTTGCACCTCCTTCCTTGCTTGCAAAAGAGGTGGGAATATGTTTCCTGCCACAACCAACAACGTTGTGCATGCTTCTACTCGTGGGAACATGTACACCACAACCCTCCAAAACTTTGCTCTGGGCGAGAGCAATGCAGAGGAGTATGTCAGGGTCTCAGCTGTGAGTGCCAGTGCTTGTATAAGCCCACCCAGAGCCCAGAACAAGATTCCAGGCTTCTTTCGGTACAGCCCGGATTGGTACAGAACGGCAGGAATCCCCCCGCCCACCCTACCGAACCAGAAGCCTACCAACAGAATCCAGACAAGCAAATTCAAGGCGATGGCGAAGAGGTATCCTCTCCCCGCAATTGGAGGGCAGCGAACAACGTATGTGTACTTGAGACTCGTCGGGTCCAATGGTTGGAAGAATCTCAATTGATCCACAAAGTGCCCAGCGTAGGGAGCGCCTCCGGATTCCGATGCAACGAAACCGGATACAACTCTTCGGGCAGCAAGGCTACTCGTGAAAGGATCGATGGTGAAAACGACAGTCAAGGAAACCATGACAGCAATTTCGATGAGATGGAGTAAGAAGCATCTCCATCGGCTCGTTTGCCACAAGGATTCCTCTGTAATTCCCCTGCGCTCCAATCTTGTGTCTAGCATGGCTCCGATCACCCGCGGTGCTCTGTTTCGTGATGATTCATCTTGGCAAATGAACTCCTCCCTTATCATCTTCACCAGTTCATCTTGGTTATACAATGGGATGAGTAGGGCACCAATGTCTGGCCTACCATTGTCTAAAATATTCAAAAGTGAGTTCACACCCATGGCCACTTGCAGAGGCATAAATTGGGCCCTAGCCACTCTCTCAGATTCTGATATCCTGTAAAGAAAGAGAAGTTTCAAACACTCAGAACAGAGGTTTCTGAGTTTGGATGTCAAGACGGTGACGAACAAAAAAGGGTCACAACCTCCTAGGTCATGCGATTGATGCAGTTTGGTGAGGACAAACACATACCTCTCTCGTGCCGGTTTCGCGAAGTTCCAGTGCACATCCTGAATCCAGCAATTGGAGCTTAACAAAATAGCTTTGCTAGGATTCTCGATGCACAGGACCACCTGATCCCCCCATTCATTTTGTAGCAGTTCAAGACATGAGTCCGGACAGGTGACAAGGATGCACCTACAATTGATGTTGTCTGGGTCCACTAATTTCCATTTTACAACAGCACACTCCATACCCGCACCCTGGTAAAGCCTTGTGGTGAAAAGCGACAACCCTATGGACTCAAGATTTGACACAATTAATATATCCGGTCCAAGAATCTGGGCAGTACCGGTGTCAATGACTGTGTATTGCCAGTCCCTGAGCATGCTCTCGTACGCCAAATCTGCCCTGGCTAGAACGGTGATCCCCGCTGACAAAACTGCAAGCGTTGTTAACCCGCTCTCCAGAAAGCTCACGTTGGAGTTGAGAGTGGTGAGAGAGTCGGCCTGACCCTGGACACTCCGGACCCAACAACTGATCGCAACGGTCCGAAACCACACCCTCTTCATTGCCTCAGGTTTCCCAAACCGATTCTCGATCCCGTTCCACTCCTCCAGGTATGCTGTCTGTTTCCGAAATCTGCCGGCGGAGACTGGTGCAAGAAGGGCTGCTGGTGAACACTAGTCGGTAAGCTGCTGGATATGGCGATACGTGTGTCGGAGCCCAGCAAAAGGCTATACAGCAAAACGAATTGATGCAGTATAGAATCACCTATCACCGATCGCTACCATATAATGAACACTACTTATTCATATCTTCCTTATGGGATTGCTAACTTGAAATCAATGTTTATGGAACATCTTTGAACTGCAAAGCAAAAGAAAAGAAGAAGAAAATTAAGTTTTTCAAATTACAAATGCATTTTATTTTTTTGTCTTAGCCTCCTCCTCCTAAGGTAGTCAAGAAGGAAAGAACATGTACTCTCCTAACTAACTAACGCTTCCAACTTCACAAACATGCTCATTTCAATAAAGGAAGGGGAAGATATGGGATGTTTGGTGAGGTGAATTAAAATAGATTAGGAATTTGAGCTTAAATTTTTTAATCAATACATTATTTCCTTTAAAAAACAAAGAAGTTTTGTAAAACCTTAGTTGGCGCACTCATTAGGTTTTAAATCACTCAAAACAAATTGAAATTGAAAGAGATATGGGGTTGGAACTTGAGAGGGGTCTAAAGCTATTTGACGGACTAAATTCAAAGGAGATTGAAAGAGATATGGGGTTGGAACTAAAGAGGGGTTTAAAGCTATTTGATGGACTAAAATGGAAGGAGATATAGGGTTGGAATTAGAGAGAGGTCTAGAGCTATTTTTTCAATTTTTTTGAAGCAAATTATATTTCATCTTTTTCTGTGTTTTCTTCTTTGCTCATTTATTTTTGACACTCAAATAACATTTGTTTCCTTTTAGTTTGCATGTCCAATGACACAAAAATTCATCAATTTAGTTAATGAATGAAAAAAATAGTGAAAAATCTTTGATAACTAGTTTGTGTTTGGTGATGAGCATAACTACCCTACTTCCAAAACTCACAACTTTCTCATATCATGGTCAATTTGAACAATCTAAAACAATATGGGAGCTTCAACTTAATGTCTACAAATTATTTTTCAAAGTTCATGACTTTCTCAACTCTTATTCAATTCAAACAATCTAAAGTGATATGAAAGCATCAACTTAAGCTTTACAAATTGTCTTTCAACTCCAAAGGCAATGAAATGTTCGGGCGTTTGGTAGTCTGATTATAGTCTTCCAACTGTTCAATTGTTTTCCATTTCAACTTTCTACCCCCTCTACTTTGGGGGGCAATAACTTTTTAAAATTTGATCTATTTTTTACGATGCTTTGGATGTGCCAAGAGAAAGGCTTCAATTTCTCCTTGGACACCATAAACAAAAGTGCAAACATAGTGACAAGAGCATGGACACAATCTCCTTGAACCCTTAAATTATCACCCACCAAGTCTTCTACCTTACAATAACATGATTAAAAAGAAAAAGTTTCCAAGCACCATGCATACGAGATATCCATTCCCCCTCTCTCATAGGTTTGAAAAGGTCTACTTTATTTATTAAACTATGGTGGTGTATGAGCCATCATAATCATGATGACCACCACTAGGCAACCATTGCAGCTAAGGTTTAAGAAATGCCCACAATGAAAAAAATGTCACCTGAAACCAATGTCATGATGCGAACTAATATTGTTCATGGTTTAAATATTTTTGCTCCACATGTTTCAAAGAAATTCAAAAGGCTTTTAATTCACCCAAAGGAAAAAAGAATTAAGGACAAGACACAATGCAACACATGTGGAAAAACTACACAAATCATAAGGATTAGAAAATGTTGGTAATGTTATAAAATAGAGAAATTTGATCAATCAAAAGATGAGAGGACCTTTACTGCAACCACTAATAAAAAATAATGAAACTTTGATATCAAACTTTGTTGGAAGGTAATCAATTTTAAATTACTAATGTAAACTCCAATATCCAAATATGATTCTTTTGTGTCACACCATATGGATCTATTGTTTTAGCTTCCCCTTTATGTTTCATTGAAGTATCTACTCCTAAGAAGTCCTACATTAAAATTGAAATGCATAAAACATTGTCATCAAATAACATGTGTGTCTATTGTAATTCTAAAGTAGAAGACCCATTATTACCACTTTTAAAATTTTCACATACATGGAGATGTGCACTAGATTACAATTTGAATTAAATGTTTGGATTAATCAAGATCAAGTATACAAACATCAAGGAACTATAAACCTTGAACCCTAAACCTATGATAAAAACAAATGTAAAGGCTTAATTGAAAAGATCTATGACCAAATTTTTGCATTGAAAACCCAAATGCTTGTGAATTGGTGTTGGTCAAAGCACCAATAATGGGTGACTAAGTTGCATGTTGATGTAATGAAACAACTCGCACTAGTTCTTCACATAATTCATTTAACTAATTGCCCAAACCATTCATGTCTAAATTTGAAAACACAACCTTTGTAGAGGACACATCTAATTGTGAACTATCCTAAGTGAAAACATGTTTATGATGAATGTTAATTTGCAAAATATTATTGTTATTGAAGGATGACCCAATCACATTATAATCCCTAGATTTTCCCAATTCAATAGAATAAAAATGAAACAAACATCAATAACCTAAAATGAAATATCACCTTGACACGATGGGCAACATTGAGTGCACCAAATCCCCTTTTAATGGACCACAATTTTGACATTGTTTAAATAATCCAATTGTGTTCATGTGTTTTAAACTCTTTGGGTGGGCTTCCAACATTGCTTAATATTTCATCTTGTATGATGACATTGATAGCATTTAGCTGAATTCCACAAGTTGAATAAATCCTACAACCAAAAGTTTGTCAAATAATAAATAACAACATAATTAAGATTCAATCAATATTGCACTTGATGAACTAATGGTATCAAGGTATCAAGTTCAATACAATAATAAGTTTTAGGATACACCTCATCTTCAAGAGCTACTTCAAGTTCTTTGTTGATTACTATCTATGGAACAACTTTGTGGTTTATTTGGGTGTCTAAAATTACACCAAAATATGAAGATTTTGTAATTTTCAATCTAAATTGTGTTGACTTACAACTAAATTTATTGGTTCTAAAATTAAACTAATTGTACCAATAGAAAACAACTCAGGTTCACTTGTAAACATCAAATATTCTTCATTTGTGATGTCATTTTGATAATCAAAACATAGTAAAACTTTTGGTATTTTCAAATTAGTGCCCAAATGTTTTGTCATTAATATGGTTTTAACAATATCGTTTCCCTATATTTTAATCATGTTATTTCCCTAGTCATGTGCTATTTTGGCATCCATGAGCCATGGTCTACCCAACAACATCGAATAATTATAATCTACAACAATGTTCTATAAGATTATGAATGTGGCTATATATGGTACACCATGCACATATGTCTTCAAATCTTTGATCAATCCTATTAGTTTTGTGGGGGTTTGATTTGCCATCCATAATTATAAGGTGCAAGTTTAGGTTTAAACAACCCTAATCTAGTTTTCAGTTATTGAGTGACGATATTTTCCCCTAACCCACCATCCAAGAGTACATATCATCAATAGTGTTTTCCTTATTTAGACTTGGATAACAACCATGTGATTGTCTATAACAATTATTGTTATGCAAATATCAAGTATTACAAATGTAGTCAACTTATCAATAATGGGTTTGGTATTGATCTATTGTCTATTTGATTTCAATTTCTACCATAGATACTTCTTCAGGTTTGGTGCAATTTTGAATAATTGTCCAAGGTTCAATGTATAACTAGTTTCCAACATATGTTTATTAATATCCTGAAAGATTTCCTCTACAAATATGAGTTTATTGAAAAAGGTAGATAATATTTGAAAATTGTTTGTGCATGAACTTGGAGCCTGAACTTGGAGCTTGAGCTTGGAGCCTTAAGCTTGAATTTAGAACTTAATGTGATTTTAATCCACCTACATGGATGAATGTGTCCATGGATGAATGATTTTTTGCATGGATGAATTTCATTTATGATTTGGATTAAATATTAATTTATTGGATGAAATTCATCCATGATTAAAAGAAAAATAAATTCAAATTGATTTATATGCATCCCAATTTGTTGTCCAAGTATTGATATTGTAAACCTAAATACCATTAAATAATGATGGATAATGAAATTGTGATATTAGGGGAAAAAATGACGATGGGACTAAAATAAATATTATATTATATTTTTAATCATTTTCACTAACAATGTACAAAATTTAAGAAAATGTCAACATGGGATGGGTGTTAAAAAAAAACCTCATTGTTGTTAATGACATTTTATATATAGTTTGTGAAAGACTAGGGCACCTTGAAAATAAATAATTATTTCAAAAAAACCCCACTGTCATGTGTACAATATTAAGTTGTTTGAGGAAATATAATGCACATAAATCTGAATATTATTTTATTTCAAAAATTCATTATCATCAATGACATTAGGTAGTTTAAGAATAACTAAGGCATCCAAAACCCATTATCATCAACAACATTAGTTAAATTTGAAGAAAATTGTGACATCATGTTAACCAAATTTTTCTATGAACAAGTATTCTAACCGGTATTTGATGAACCGATATTGATAGTGTAACTGATAGAACTTAACCAATGACACATGTTGAATTGATAGTCTACAAAACAAATAGTTGACAAAATAGGTAGTTAACAAACAATTAGTAGATTTTGAAAATTTTGATTGTTTATAACAATTTTACTAGCTAGTTTCTATTAGTTGATTAGAACAAGGAGTTTTATCAACAATTATGATTGTTTCTTACAATTTTACTAACTAGTTTCTATTAATTGATTAGAACAAGGAGTTTTATCAGCAATTATGATTGTCTCTTACAATTTTACTAGCTAGTTTCTATTAATTGATTAGAACAAGGAGTTTTATCAACAATTATGATTGTTCCTTACAATTTTACTAGCTAGTTTCTATTAATTGATTGGAACAAGGAGTTTTATCAACTAGTTATTGTTTAGGTAATTTGCACAAAGGATTTCAAGGTTCAAATTTAGAGTATAAAAGAGGGATGGTAGAACATGAAAAACATCAGATCTCTACTTTCCATATTTACTTTTTAAATTTCAAAACAAACTTTGATTTATTAATAAGATTTTGTATTTTCACTACAAATTGGAATATTTGTTAACATTGAATAGTTTGTACCTATTCAAAATTTAGGAAAGGAGATTTGCATCAACTTTTCATACTTTCAAACTTTGAGATCATTTTTTTTCTTTCATTTGGAAAAATGAAGTGAATCTTCTTAGCCAATTTTTTTTTTTTGAAATTGTAATAAAACTAGTGCATCTTGTAAGATTGTACATAGATTTTTAGATTTCAAATGTACCTATTGTTGTTTCAAATTTTATAATTGAAAAAGTTGGGAAGTAGGAAATTAATGGGCGTTGAGAAAAATCTCGCTAACACATCTTTTAAAAACAAAAGAAAAAAATAATCACCCCATTGTCGTTAATAATAATTATAAGTAGGTTTAAAGGAAGTTGTGACACCCTTCAAAAGAGGGGGGAGAAAAAACTCCATTGTTGTCAGTGACACTGGGTTAGTTTGCTTAGATATATATATATATATATATTCTTAAATTATTATTTTTTAACTTTTTGAAAAGGAAACGATGACCATGAAGTGGATGTTAGCATAATATAGTAATATAGTTGAAAACATATTGAAAATAATGTCATATTAGACCATAATTATGAAATACATTTATAATGGAATTTACATTATATCATTCAACAAATGTTATATCATATACAATTAGAATATGTTTCATAAAGCTTTAATCAATTAAAAGTATTTGAATTTTTTCATTGATAAAAACTTGATGATAAAATAAAATGTGCATCCATAATTTTGATGGAAGTTCTATTTATTGAATACATGTAAATTCAATTTTCTCATCCATACATTAGATGAATGAAAAATTCACTCATCCATCATTCATCCATGATGAAAATGAATGTTTACATTCATCCCTATGCTTGTTTCTAAGATTACTTGTACAACATTCATCTTGTGGCTAAATGATTGTGTTTTACTTGCATGTGCAAAGGGGAAAATGCATCTTACTATCCCAAGTTCCAACTTCAGGCTCCAAGTTTAGGCTCTAGGCTCATGCGATAGCTTGCCTTGATAATATTTCATGTCATTTGGTTGGTTTTGTAAGTTCAATTAGACTTAGTATCCCTATCCAATTGGTAATCCATTTTTCATGTTAAAATAAAAGGTATGTCGAATGGTGGATTGGCTATTAGCATTTGTTGTATGGTTTTCACCATAGACTTCTTCAACTTCTCCTTTGCTTCCTAATCCATTATAGTTTTTTTTCTTTGGTTCTCAATTTTGAACACCCGTTATTTAATGGCCTTATTTCAAGTGGTCACATTAACATCAACCATGTTAACTAAAACACTCATAATTTTTACCTCAACTATAGGTTTGTTTTCTGTAATTTTTCCACCTTTGTCTTTAAACATAGTCTACATTTTACCAAACTTTGAACAATTTGTCAATTTGTGACCCTCTATCCCACATATATGACAAGGATAATTTAATGGTCATACAAGTTTACCAAGCTGTGCATTAATTTCAACAACATCTACAATGGGTTCCTCCTTTGTTTTGCTTTCGCACATCTCCATGTTATGGTTTGTACAATGACAATTTGTGAAGTACATACTCAACTTTACAATGATTTGGTTCCTCACAACCATAATCCCTACTCTTGTTGTCTATGTTATAGATTTAATGAAATTTTTGTTTTAGGTACATAAATAACCTTCTCACATATAACTACAAATTCCTTGTCCTATTGTAGAGTGTCTTTTTTCATCCTTGCTATAATAATACATAGATCAAAATGTAGTCCAGATTTAAACAATGTCATATAAAAAATGTTAGTTGTAGGAATTTGTAGACTATTTGCTAGTTTCAATAATCTTTCATAATACACCTACACTTGTTTTATTGACTTTTGCATCTGATTCTTGAGTTGTAGATACACTTGTTCACTATTTTGTAATATCTAATAATGTTTATAAAAGCTTGTTTTAGATCCACAAATCTACAATTTGGACGATCTTTCATACAATTATTACATTAGTCTAATGCATTCATGTTTCTCAATGTAAATTTGAACAAATTTGTTATTTTTTCATCTATAATTTCACCATTAGCTTTGATAATAGCTTAGAATACTCATACATGAACAATTGGATTATAATCATTTTTGTATTTAAAATAATTAAGAAGTTCATTATAAGGCTTAAAAATAGGGTACTATAGGTTGCATAAATGTTATGTCTATAGCACCTCTTTAGGTTATGGGGTGCAAGCATGGTCAAGTAGACAAAAAAAGTAGTCCACTTCACTATAGTTTTGAAGTGTCTCATGAAATCAATGTTAAAGTTGGTGTTAATGAAAAAAATTCATAGATGCAAGTGCATGCATGTTAAGGGGGCTTACATGATTTGTATTTTATGAAAAAAAATGGAAATGAAACCAAAAATTCATTATACTTTCATTCTACTTGATGAGACACATGGTTTTTTCTAGTTTTAAAAAATTGAGTACAAGTAGGTCCATATAGCATAGAACACCAAAATAAAAATTATGGAGGCCTACATATGCATATGGTGCACCATTGTATATTATCAACTTGTAGCAATGTTGATGCCAAATGGGATGAAAGTAGATTTGAACCCCAAAATCAAGATTTTCATTCAAATCTACTTTCAACCTACTTATTGAAGTCCAAACTGGGAAAATGACTATGTTTTAAAACCATTAAACCATAATTAAGGAATTGCCATAACTTGTTTTTGGAAAAAAAAATTGAATTGTACCTAAAAATTGAAGCCCACAAGTACATTACTTTATTCAAATAGAAAGGGAAGTAAACAAGTAGGGCCACAAGTAATAGGGACCATTGATTTTCAATATTTGAAGATGGTGTTCATTAAGGCCATCGTAGGGTAGTTATTAAATCAGAACTAACAAAACCCAAAAAGTATTCCCCATTGGCCATGGGTTCCTACAATTTCCATTTTGTTAGAAATTTTGATCTAACAATTAATTTTCCTATGTGTGCCTATGGAGACTTACACTCAAACCTACCACCCATCACATGTGCAAAATTTTTTATGAACTTGCAACTTCAAAGGTTAGAAACAAACGTGTTTGCTGAAAATGCTTCCAAATGTTATTAAGGTGATGAAGTTGCAATGGGACAATTTTCAAATGATTTGTTGTTGGAAAACATTTGGCCTTCTATTTTGAAAATCTTTCCATGGCAAGATCAAATTGCACTATTTTAAACTTTGTGTTTATTGGATAAGGCTTGGAAGCACCTAATAGATAAAAGTGATTCTTGGTCTACCTACAAAGTACATCTTGCCAAATATCAACATACAAAATATCTTATGGAACAAGAGAGAGAAACAAAGTATGAAAATAAAGGTCGTAAATCTTATATATAGTTTTAATGAATGGATGAACAACTTTAATCAAAAGCCTAAAGGTTGGTAATGTCCATTGTGTAATCATAATGGGAACAAACTTTGCATATGGTTACAAAACTCATTACAAGAGTCAAGAGACTCAAATTGGGGTGAATTTTTATATCTCCATTTTGGTTATTGCTATCTAATATTTGATTTTAAGGACTATGAAGTCTAATTATCTAAGTGTGTTTTTGTCCAACCAATGATGTAATAGTTGTGAATTTTTTTCCACCACTTGTGCTATGAAGCAAAGCTATTACATGAGCCTAGAACCTAAGCTTGGAGCCTAAAGTTGGAACTTGGGATGGTAAGATGCATTTTCCCCTTTGCACATGCAAGTGAAACGCAAGAATTTAGCCACAAGATGAAGTTGTCCAAGTAAACTTAGAAACAAGCATAGGGATGAATGCATACATTCATCTTCATTATGGATGAATGATGGATGAAAAAATTGAATTTACATGTTTTCAATAAATAGAACTTCCATCAAAATTATGGATGCATGTTTTTTTTTATTGTCAAGTTTTTATCAACGAAAAAATTTTAATACTTTTAATTAATCAAAACATCATGAAACATATTCTAATTGTATATGATATAACATTTGTTGAATAATATAATGTAAATTCCACTATAAATGTATTTCATAATTATGGTATAATATGACATTATTTTCAATATGTTTTAAACTATATTACTATTATTATGTTAACATCCACCTCATGGTCATGGTTTTTTTTTCAAATTAAAAAAAATTAAGATTTTTTTTCTTAGGCAAACTAACCAAATGTTGTTGATGACAATGG
>Ga0116227_10003957_pt1 | contig 32473 bp, 25 predicted proteins | sample S1TSphgellanicum_FD_89693 | JGI IMG/M metagenome (GOLD analysis project Ga0116227, IMG submission 89693) | Host-associated microbial communities from peat moss isolated from Minnesota, USA - S1T2_Fb - Sphagnum magellanicum MG | ecosystem: Host-associated > Plants > Peat moss > Unclassified... | reverse complement strand
TTCACCGACGACTTCATTGGTAGTTTCCGTAGCCACTGTCCGTCCGGGACCATTGTCGGCGGCCATCCTTGCTTTAATATATGTAATATCGTAGTACTTGAATAATTTCAGCAACAAACTGTCAAGTAATTAGTTAAATTTTAAATCTTAAGTTTTAGCACTTGGTTTTTTAATTCTGAAATTTTTGGCATGTAAACAAAGTTTTTTCAAGATTGTGGAAGAATCTAGTGTGTCTAAACTGTCTCAATGTTTAAATCACTCTCTCTCTCTCTTTGAATGTCTGTGGTTCAAACATAATTGTTGAAATTTTGATTTTATTAAAATTTTGACACAAATAATAAATAATTTGTAAAAAACTCGACCAAAAAAAAATTTATTTATTTATGTTGAAATCATTCAGGTAGTAAAATAATAGACATTGTATTTTCATATGTGCAATTGGTATTGTTATTGTTTTCAATTAATCATCATAAACTTATAAGTTCATACATGCATACAAATTTTGTGTAAAATTCAATTTTTATAAGTTCAAATAAAAAATTGCATAAATTTCATGTTATAATTAATATGAACAATATTTGGATGCATTTAATATTTTAAATATTGAAATAGATGAAACATTATTTTTAAATGACATACATAAATGTTTATGTTTAATGGCATAAAAATCTTAAATTACATCATGATATTTGCACAGATTTCATTAAAACATAAATTTTATATATTTCACAGCAAGACATCACAAGTTAAAAAAACATATTAATTATATAAAATTATATAAATAATTTTCATAGCATTTTTATATTTTAAAATCCACAAATTTTGCATAGACATATATTTGTTAGGGATCAGGGAAATGTTCTATGTGATGGGTACCATCCATTGGGTACCAGTACTAGGCTGGAGTGAATTATTTTTAAAAAATAGATCTAATACCAGTACCATTTGGTATGTTCAGAAGTTGATACCCGCCCAACACTGGTTCACAGCAGTAGGAAACAGAGACCTAATCGAATGAAAACACTGTCTTCATCCATGTACTCCATCAATCTGTCTTCCTCTCACAGAGGGCCAACCAAAGTGGGCCATCCAAAGTGGGCCATCAATGGACTCGTTCCACCAGACAAAGCAAACCGCTTGCTCCTGCAAGCCCCTCTGCGCGTCTTGTTGCCGAGAAGGAAAGTATAGCAGTCGTCGAGGGTGCCGATTGCGACGTCGGAAATTTGCAAGCAATCCTGAGCTAGGTTTGGAAGTGGAGAATTCGGGAAGGCGCGATTTTTGAGCTCCTGAAGACAAATCAGTGGTGTTGTCGTCGCAAAAGAAAGAAGAAAGAAGTTCAATTCGGAGTTGAAGGTTGCAAACAACAAGGAGCTTGCTGTACATGTTCTGGGGGTGATGATTATGGCGAGCAGGAGAAGTTTTCAGAAATCTGCTACTCTTTCATATGTAGAAGCGAATCGCAGTTGAGTTGCAAGAAGCGGCGGGGTATTCGGTAGCCGCGGTCAACATCTCTTTGTTGAAAAAAAGAATAGTAAGTCTAGAAAGAAGGTTCTTCCCCGACATGAAGAACTACAGGGTGATTCCTTTCCAAGTAGGTGATTTTGAGGATCACCCCTCATGGCGTCAAGCGTTTCTTTATCAGGTTCAAGAATTTGGCATGGTGTCGAAGTCGGGCAGTGATGTTGAAGTTGTGGATGCGAATACGGCAGCTACGAAGATCCAGTCGGCATATCGGGGTTATGTCGTGCGGCGGACCAGGCCGATGGAGCATCTGCGAGTGATAAGGAAAGTACGCTCGGAGTTGAAGGAGCTTGAACGCCGAGCGGCGAAGCCTGGACAGTTCGATGAGCTCTGCAAAGATGAGCAAGAGCGCCGGAAATGGACAGAGCAGATCATGACTCTGCTGTTGCGACTGGACTCCATTCAAGATGCGCATCCGGTGGTGAGGAACATTAGAAGGTCTCTTGCCAAAGAGGTCATTCAGTTCCAAGAGATCATCGACGCTTCCGCGACGGATTTCGAACCCCAGAAGAAGCCAGACCAGATGGTTAGGGTTCCAGTTCCTTTCTATGTGCTTAGGTTTCGTTCACTTTTGGCTGTGTAGAAGAACTGGTGCTCAAATGCAAGGATCCAAATCAGAAGAATGACAACAATAGCTGCTGGTTTATAAAGCTCAAAAGCAGCAAATACATGTATCACTTCCTGAGCTTGAAAACCAGGCATGAAGCTCTCAATAAAATCCAAGAGAGAGAATAGTCGTAGCTCAGAAGCAGCTTGTGTGATAGATAGATGATGTATTATTGCCTAATCCTCCAACACTTTCTCTGCAAAAAAGTTTCTCTGCATTAGAAGTGGGCATCCAGCATCAAATCATGGAGCTTTGATGAAGCATGAGCAGAAGAAACAAGTAGTAATCTATGATGTGGGGTGATAGAGAAGAGAAAAGATGGCTACTGAGAAGATCTAGAGGAAAATCTCATGTTGCATCCCCAGGTATTAATACCTTCTCTTGGAGCTCAACATCTGTTTTCATGGACTCTCTTCCTTTTGGTTTGTACAATGGACTTTGTCTTGCAGACATTGTTGCTCAAAATGTGATATTTTCAACAAACTGTGAGTGTGCTGATTCGTAACTTTGAAAATGCACAACTTCTGGTCACTTGGTGTGTTTTAGGAAGCCAACTGAGTTCATGTTTCATCTTTGCTCTCAACTCGTGATATTTTCAGGTTGTGAAATCACTGTTCTCTTTCTTCTTTGGTTGTATTTTTCTAGCAACGTTCTTGAAGTGTGACTGCAAAGAATCAAAACTTTTCATTTTGTGTACTGAATCTTGAATGAGTAATGGGGTTGTAGCTTATGCAGTTCAAGAGCATCTGGTTTGGACTGGAATTCACCAAAAACAGGCCATAAGACCATTGTATTGACATTGTGCATGACACCTTAATAATTCCTCCTCAGAAACAGGAGGCACCATCCATTCACCTCCTGCTCCCTCCACCTTACGGCCATAGTCCACACACTTCACACCATCCTCCTTGCACCCTCTTTCTCTGCAACATCACCCATCAAAGCCTTTGTAAATTGCAACCTTCCCAATTGACTCTTGCCAACAATTGGAAGAGGATTTTAGTCATTTGTCTGCTTTCCACTGTTTTGCAGTCAAAAGAATAAGAGGTGGATTCAACTTTCTTCCTAAATTTTTTTAAAACATCTCTTCTTCAGAGGGGATGATCTGGAGTTTGCCAGTCCCGACAGAATCCAACTTGATTACACTTTCACCTTCCCTTTTTCCTTCATGAAGGGTATGAAGAGACAGTGAAGGTGGGCTAACTGAGATTGAATACTTCTAAGAAGAAAATGCACATTTGTACAAAATTACTCTTATGCCATAAGCATAACATATGAAAAGCATGGGTTGAAAAATTGTCCCCACTCTGGTAATTATCTCAAATCCAAAATTTTCAACATTTTCATGTACTGCAAGCTTCAAACCATGCAAAATGTCTTGTAGCCCATACACAAATGGTCTCAACAACTCCCATTTCCTCTCACCTTCCACAGAATTCACATCGTCAAACATAACAACAACTATCACTTCAAGCATCTTCAGGGACGCTGTAATTCATCCAAACCATGCAATGTCTTGCACCGCTTTCTGAAAAGCTTAATTTTGTGGTGGCTTTAAGCTCCTGCAACACCAAATAGTGACTGTAGTTGTAGTATAAACAGATGCTTGCACAGCACCAGCTTGTAACTGCTTTATTCCTAGTAGGTGAGTACTGGTCCACATGCACCTAAGCCCAAAGTGTACTAATAACATCTTTTAATTGGTGCACACCTGGAGCATGCTGTAATAACAATTTCAGCTCAATTATTGTCCACTTCAGACATTGGGAAACTCTACTGTTGTTTATAAAGAGGGCATTTCTTTTTGTGAGCATTTTGGAGCAAGGACAAAAAAAATCAGAACTTTGTTCAAGCTACTAAAAGAAAGAGATAACAATCAGGGACAACTCAAAATATCAATTTGTGGACAAAAGTTTTTGTGCAAAAAGGCGCTTTGAAACCCAAAAGACTACGAGGTCTCCAGTAATTTTTTTCTCATCAATTAAGAAAGGCTCAATTGTGCTGGGTGTAGAGCCATGTGATGAAATTGAAAAGCCTCTGGTTCCTGTCCCCACCATACACACACCATTGGTCACAAGTGAATGAAAAATCAACAAGGAAAATCAGAGGAACAGTAGGTTCTCTGACAGCTGCCTATGCAACAACCTCCTTCAGGGAACTGCAAAGGGACTCCAGCAATTTTCATTGTCCTACCTTGAGGTTTGAAGTAATTTGACCACATTGCTAATTAGACGCTGCAAATTATTAATTTGCAATGCACTAAACCAGAGTGCTTTTAAACACATTACATGCTAAAGTTATTCAGAGGGCTGACAGGATTAAATGTGAGATGGTGTTCTTTTCATACCTTCAAGCTTGCCATCTGGAAAATAAACCCAAAAAGAGTATGGTACTCCATTCTTCGCAAAGCATCCCTGTAGCTGCAACTCCAAACATGTAGTCATTCTTTAGTAGACTTGGCGACATTTGTGGACTTATACAGGTCACTTACATCCCGTCTCATTGATGGCGCTCTGGATGCAGTTAGCAAAACCTTTGGACTTATGCAGGTTCTTACATTCATAGTCTTTGTTGAGGCACTGTGCCTACTCTTGAGAATCTTGTCAACTGTTCACATGGGCTGTAGAATGTTTGCCACTTTGTTTGAGGATAATTATATCTAGGCAAGCTATATTATATGTTTCTACATTGAACCTCTGCCCAGTGCAATTCTGGGTTCTCAACTTATGTGAAGTCAAAATTTGGAAATGCTAATATTGTACTAGTTTTGATATTTGTAGTTTGAATTTCTGCAAGACAAAATACCTCATTGTCAACAAAAGTAAGCTCAACATCTGAAATGCCATCTTGTTTCTTCAGAAAGGTTGACAATTCGGGAATCACATCCTCCACCATTGTTGACTGCAATGATTTTACTACTGCAGCTGCCTTCGCTACCTTCGCTACCTTCGTTGCCCCAGCTGCTGGAACAGGTTTAGGTCTTGCTGAAGCAGCATCAGTGGTGGGGCTGGCAGTGGCTGTTGTAGCCACAGTCTTTGCTACCTTCTTCGCAGCTACTGCAGGAGTTTCTGCAGTTCTTGATTGGGGAGCAGCTTCAGATCCCAGTGCATTAGTGGCTGTCTGCTTTCCTGCAGCTTCAGTGCTTGATGGTTCTTCTGTAAAACATAAATATTATATCAAATCTCCAAAAAATCAGCCATTGTAGGGTCATCAATCATTGCTGAACATCTCTTAGCACATGTGGCTCCTGAGCTCTTCAAGATCACACTTTCAATGTAGGGCCAGCAGAAAAACCTGGTACAAGGATCTCATTGTTGAAGCCATTGGTATTGTCTGAAACAAGCGGATAGTCAGGTGAGTGCTGCCACTGCCCATCCACAATGAATTTGAATGTGTACTTTCCTGGGGCTAGCTTCTGCCACAACCACCTACCAAACACTTCAGAGAAAGCTTCACTTGGCAGGTGCATAAGTTTCAACACACATTGCCGGAAGTTGGGAATTTTCATAAACCAAATACTTGATAAGAACTGCTCCAATAAAGCTGGATGGAAAGGGTATACCTGTTTCACACCAAACCAACCATTGGGTCCTTTCTCCATTGGCACCTTACTTTCCCAGTTCAGAAAATCTCCAGAAAGAAGCACTTCAGAACCTTGACCCTTCCAGAGAAACTCCACCTCTTGAACCACCACTGTATCCATCCCAACACAGCTTCTCCGTTATATGACAATCAATGCAGAAATTCAAGTTAGTGCTCAAAAAAATACCTTTCTCCAGTCACATCCAGGATAAAGACTGGAAGTTACTGTTGAGAAAACATCTAACTCCATACATGATCTTGCATGCTATGTCATGGATTTTCAGCTGAGACCTTCTTTAACACTATTTCAGCAAATCCAAAACTCAAAGTTTGAAAAACTGAAATGCAATGCAGCAATAAGCTTGGGATGTCTCTCTCTGAGTGAATACAAATACTTGCTATACTTCAATCATCCAAGTTTTTACACTCTGCAACCATACTTACTTATACCTCACAGCAATTGATTGGGATGTCTCTCTCCCAGTGAATACAAATAGGTCTCTATCTCATACCGGTTTGCCACATTTCAGCATACTATCTCTACAATGCCAGTTTGCTACATCCCAATCTGGTAATTCTGTTACTGCTATGCATCCCAACATGCTATAGGCTTCATACAACAGACTAGCCTACCATTCCTCACTTCTACTTAATTATACTTCACATATTGAATAGGATGCAAAAAAAACCCAATAAATTGAGAGAAGTTTTCAAATGCAAGAGAGGTTGATGTTCAAATTTACATCCTCTAACACATAAGCTCATCATGGTAACAGAAGTCAAGTCCTCTAATCATCACGGTATCCATTGAAGGAATTCATGTACAAAGGGCATCTATCTCTCTGCAAGGCTAAAAAACTAAGTATAGTATGAAGAAACGGATAAAATCCTGTTCTCAACTTTGTTTCCTCCTAATTTCCAGAGCTGGAGCTCATCATGCTGTTAGAGACTGACTGTCTTGCAGTCTCATGTAGCATAGATGCACTACATGACCTTATTATGGATAGCTCAATTTAGAGCATCTCCAGCAGTGATCTGTATGTGACCCCGCAAAAATATTTCTCACATGCAAGTTTAGTCATTTACTTTTTTTCAACTCCACCCATAAAACTAGAACTGGGACTGCAAATAGGTGGGAGACTACTAATAGCAAAGCACTTGGACCAATCATTATGATTGGCTAATGACAAACAAGGAGAAGCAATTGGATCATATTTATTACACTCATCTTTGGCAGGTGTTAGGCTTTGTTGAGCCTTTTACCAGCCTCAGCAAAGTGTGCAAAAATGCTGGGCCAAAACCATTTTGCTAAGCCATACTGACATATTTTGATTTTTCTGCATCCAATTTTAATTTGCAAGGTCACATACTGAGAACCAGTGGAATTGCTCTAAGTGTAGTATGAAGAACTGATATTCAATTTGTTTCCTGCAGGTTTCCAGAGCTGGAGCTTATCATGCTGTTAGGGACTGCTGTCTTGCAGTTTCATGTACCATAGATGGATGGAGTACATGACCTTGTTACAGATAGCTCAATCTAGGTCTGCTCAATTCCATCATTGCCATAATGCAAAGTCTGAGGAAAGCTTGGAATGTGCAAAGAGAAAGAATCCAAGCAGACTCAAAAATTCTGATGTAGAGAAAGAGGAGGAGCAGGTGGAGCAGGAGGAGGAGAAGTGGGACTACCACATACATTGAATTTTATCTGAATTTGGATGGCAGTTTAAGGATCACGTACAAGTGGAAATCCCGCCTTCCTGACTAGCCATGGCCATCACTCCTCGTACAATTTGAGGACGGTTTCTTGTTGACAATGAGCTGCAGCAACTTATTACACCTTTGCAAGTATTATTATCTCCCGTCCCTTGCTGCAGGTGAAGAAGAGGAGGAAGAAGGGTTCGGGGTGCCAGCGACTTCCTTGGGAAAAGAGACACGAGCGCGTCTTTCTGCAGCTTCAGGTGACACACTGGTCCCGTGGCCATGCCAAGGCACTGACCTATGCACGCCATAATCTTCTCTGTGTCTCTGTGTCTCTGTGTCTCTCTGTGGGTGCGTTTGTGGGAGTTTAATAGCTCTCTCAGCTCGCTCTCTTACCCGAGCCCTCCTACAGCCCTGCCCACAAGTCTTTCCGTCTGTCGCAGCTGTCTACCTTTCTCTTCCTTCTTTCCTCCCTGTGAGATCTACAGCTGCTCTTCTCCCTACTCCAACAGTGCTCAAGAATCAAACGAATGGGTACCCACAAGTCTGGCAGCTTCCTACCATTCCTTCCTACAATGGCTTGCAGCAGGGGAGGACAAGGATTTCCGGAAGCCAAGCGGGAATTGGCCGACTGGGCAAGGATCAAGTCTCCGCCATCACCGCCCGATACGCAGCAACTAACCCACCCGCGCGCTAAGTGTTGGTGCTCGAGCCTCTCCCGCGTGTGTGGCCCGCACTCCTTCGTTACTCCCAGGGCTCCAGCTTCGTGCCTCCCCGAACCAGAAATCGCCCCCCCACCGGACTTCAGCTTCAAATGCTTCCGAACCTGAAACCCCCGGACCGCACCTTCAGGAGGTTCTCACCAGTTGTCCTGTGGTTCTTCATTTTTAAGAGAACCTCCGGTCCCAGCTGAGACACTTCATATTGGAGGTTATCAAGGTGTAGGTTTGAGACCGGTCCTTTCGATTTTTAAACCCTTCAATTTCAAATTCAAGGGCCTCTAAGTGTAGGGTAAGGCACCGGCCTAAGGGGTTTCTCAAGTTTGAGCCTTTGTGATAATGAAAGGGTGAGAACTTAAGAAGCATCCAAGGGGTCTCTTATCTTGCATAAAGCATTTTGAAATAAATTAAGGGCCCTCACCTACCTTACCATCAGCTTGCGAAGTGAAACCAATGCCCAAGCAAGTTCATGGGATTAAGCCCATTCCATATGCAAAAAAAAATAATTCAAAATGCTTCATGTCCAAAGCTTTATATCAAATTAAAACCAAGGACTATATAGAGTTTAACAACTAATTTAAACTAATATTTAAATATAAAGTTCAGCTCACTTGTCAATTTTCCAAAAAAAATCAACTTCTTATACAAAGAACTTAAGCTTGTGTTCATAAATGTTTTTTCACAATTTTAGATTTGATTCTGAATCTAGCAAAAGGCAAGAACTAATCTAACTCCATGTGCACATTATGCATTCCCAAAAAATTGTATGAGTAGAAAGTATTACAACAGATTAAAATGAAGGTCTATGTATGAATAGAATTCAACAACTAATTAATAATTATCTATAAAATTCAACATACTTATCAACATTTTTTTAAAAATCAACTTTCATACTGAAAAAAATCTTAACCCTATGTTGAAAAAATATTTTTTCATGATTTTAGTTTTAATTCCAAATCTAACCCAAAAAAAAAAAACAAAAAACTAGTTCCACCACTATAACAAATTCAGATATTAATAACTAGATTTATAATTAATTTTAAGTTGCAAATATCACATGTAACTACTACAATGTTCAATTGCCTTGAAAAAGTTGTAAAAAACCATTGGTCACAAAAGATTATGCAGGACACATTATGCACCCAATTGCATCTTCCATGTGATTTGACCAAGGTTTTTCATGCATATCTTTAATGGTCATGGATGTTATATAAGCTTAATTGGACCAACTTAGGTCACAACTACATGTGACCATTTTTGCAACTCACCTACCACCAACCATGTAAATGTGTGCATAAAATATGATGACATGTGCTCAATGCATAATTGAACATGTGTGCATATAACTTGTATTAGGTAGGATAGCTAACAATTTAATTAAACCTAGCCCTAAGCTAAGTAACTTAAGAAGCAACATAGGCCTAGCCTTGGCATACATATACATGTTGTAAGGTTGAAGATTTGAACTCATCACCTCTATGTTGAGGAACATGTCTTTAATCATTGCACCACATTTTTAATTAATATTATTTTATTTCATTTTATTATTATGAGCATTTTTTTCTAACCTATTTAGGTAGCCTAACTTTGCTACCCTACATAACTTACATAGTTAACCTACCTAGTTGATATATTGAAAATATTGGCCTACCTACCTTAGCAACATGCATAGGTACCTAGCTACATACCTAACATAACTACATATTACATAACCTAGCTACTTAAAGCCCAATTACCTCCTTAGCCTAACCTACCTAATTTAATTATCATCCTAAGGTCTAGCTTACCTACCCATACCACCTAACCTACCTAATCCACCTAGGCTACCTAGTCCAACCCACCTACTTAATTACTTGTGTAATGTTTTTTATGGTTTGAACATCAATTTCCTTAAACATTGAAACAAATTATGTCAAATTAGTTTTGTAAGAGGGCTTAACATTGGACAACATTTCAAAATTAAAAGATTTTTCATCTAATGGACAAATTTTCATCTAATTTAGGAGAAATGATTTGATATGTGGAAGCTACATGACTACTATGGAAAAAAAAACAGTATGGCCTTGGTCACTACGGCTCCTTTTAGCATGCATGCATTTAACTAATGATTATACCTATTTACATACCTAACTTACATGGCCTACCTATGTATCTAATTTAATTACACATAACCTAGCTTGCTTAATTTCAATACCCACCTAACATACCTACTTAACCTAACAATCTACTTAACTTAAGTACCTATGTAATCTAGCTAGTTTCCAGCTAGTCTAGTTTACCTACAACTAGATCACCTAGCCTACTTAGTGCACTTAGCTTACCTATCCATCTTACCTAAGCAGTTTCTTTCCTAACCTACCTATTTACCTACCTACATCTAGAGCTACCTAATTAAATTATGTAATTATTTTTGTAGTTTAATTACACAACATAATTTATCCTACTTAGGTTAATTATGCACTTAGCCTACCTATTAAACCTAACTACTTACTTAACTTAGGAACCTATCTAGCTCAATACTTGCCTACCTATTATCAAACCCAAATCTACATATCATCCATCTACCTACAACTTGTCCACCTATAACCATTAACCTACCTACTTACATACATATTTATTATTTATCATCCCTCTTCACATTTTCATCCATTCATTCATCCAAATGTATACCTTAGTCAAAATAAATAATGACACCTCCATTTAAGTTCAAAGTATGTACAATAGTTGTAAGATAATTTGTTTGTCATTTGTTGTTGAATGTAATCAACTATGGTTGACATGAACTTGCTTCTCACCACCTTTTCATCAGTCGCAATAAAAAGGTTTAAGGTTTTAATCTACAACTCCAAATTGGCATGTGTTAATTTATTTGCACTTGCAATTAGAATTGTTTGTGACTTGAAGACATGTAAGACTAGAACAATTACAGTCACAAAATTAGTTGATTTGGACACTAGTTACACCAACAATTGCAGACACAACTTGGAATGGATAAAATTTCTTGTATTGCACAATTCAATTTTTGTGTTAATTCCAACAAAAAGGTTTCAATTTAGGTTCAAGTCATAAGAACTTAGACCTAAACCCTCATATTTAACCTTGCAAATTGGATGTCCCCTCACAACACTAGTTTTCACCAATGTTGTTAGGTAAGTACCCATTTTGATGCTTTGAATCAATTTTGCATGAAACCACTTCCATTAAATTCATTTTTTTCACATTGAAAAATATTTCACAAATTCTAACCTTCCAACAAGGTTGGACATTTCCTTGTCCATTGACGGCTTGTTTAACATGTTAGTGTATTTGGAACATTGAACATCATGACAACCCCAATCTTCCTTCACCTACAACAAGAAAAAGAGTGCATTCCAACCCTACAAAAGGTACACACCCAAATTTTCTTCATGCACATGATAGACCAAGAAATTAAAATGTGTTACATCAAGGTACATTAGAGGTGCACATAGTGCTTCAATAGGAGAAATGAAAGTATGGAAATATTAAGAATCCTTTCACACTAAGTTGATGTTTGTTCTTTGGTGTGAATCTCAATTTGCAATGGAGGATTGGAGGAAAACATGTTAAAATTTATCTTTCTTTGAATACCTTGATTTAAAACATGATGACAATATAGATTGTTGAACCCAACAATAACTATATAGAATTTTAAAACTTTTTATTGTAAACCTTGTCTATGTATTAAGTTCTTGTGTTGTCAAATTTAATTGAAACTTTGAGATCTAATTTATGTTCTTCTACACTTACTTTTAAATCTATTTTCTTCTCTTTTACATCTTTTAGTTTTAGATTTGATTTCTAATCTTCTTTTCTAGATCTCAAAGACTTTTGCATTAAAAACTATTTGGATTCAAAAATAAAATTCGAATTCATTTGTCATTCTAGTTGGTAGGGAGGACATACTTAAAAAATTGAGAAAAATAAAAATCAATGAGTTTGTGCTCAAATATACTAAAATTTTCTTGAATAACTTATGAATGTCACAATGTTTTATTTTGTTGAGAATGGAATGTGCATAAAATTGGGGGCAATATACAACATGTGTATTCTTTAAGTTGCTCATAAATTTGCTTATTTACAACATAAAAAATAACATTGTGCTTGGGCACATCACTCTTAAATTTATAGATTTTCCAAAATTTTAGCAAACTTAATTCAATTTATATTTTAAAAAAATGGTTTCTCATATTTTCTCCAAAACATTGTCAAAAAAGGAACAAAATTTGTTGGAAAAAATAATGTTGTTCTCATTTATTCTCAATATTGGACTTTAGAAAATCATTTATCCATTATGATTTAATCTTTTGGGTCCATTCCCAATTTCATCACAATTCATATGATGACAAAATTCGCTATAATGCATTTAATGTGGATATGGTGTAAAAGGCAAAGAACGGTGGGCTGCACGAGGGCTCCTCCCTTGGGAAAATATCTAATCTGACGGTCCAATCACATGTCAAGTAAGATCCTTTGAACCCATATTTCGTGCCCTTTTACCCAAACCCTACATAAACCCTAGTCCCATCTAGTCTATTGATAGAAATAGGATGCAATTTTTCATAATGTTTGAAAACCCTAGGTAATTTATTAAAAATATCAATAAATTTAATAAATAAATAATAATAATTTTATAGATTCAAAAAAAAAAAATTTAAATAAAATCCTATGCATGTGTTCAAAAGGAAATACAAAGGGGGTGTTTAAAACAAAGTAAGTAATAGAAATATAGTGAAAAATAATAATCTGTGGGAACCTAATCACACGTGGAGGTTGAAAAGGCTTGACATCTATCCAATAGTCCGAACCTACCAGACAGTGGTAGGCTCGTCCTCGTCAAACCTGGTTGGAAACGGAATCTGGTAGGTTAGTAAATGAGATAAGACAGGTCAGAACATGAGCCTGGGTAAGTTCGCAAACGAGAGAAAATAGGTCAGGAAACGAACCTCGGTAACTTCCTCGGTAAGTTCGCAACTGAAATCGGATAGGTCGGAAAATTATTCTCGGTAGGTTCGCAATTGAGAAGGTAGGTCGGGGAATGATTCTCCCTAGGTTCGCAAATGAGGTGAAACAGGTCAGGAAATGCTTCTCGGAAAGTTCGCCGAATGAGATATGGTAGGTCGGGAAATGATTCTCTGTAGGTTTGCAAATGAGATAAGGAAGGTCGGGAAATGATTCTCGGTAGGTTCGTGAATGAGATAACAGGGGTAAGGAAATTAGTATAGATAGGTTCGGGAAATCTTATTCAGGTAGGTCCGGAGTAGAAGGCTGAAGCCGCCGATGGAAAACGAGAAAGACGCAGCCGCTCTAAACCCTCTTTGCAAATTTGCAGCGATCTTGTGCGTGCGCTTCCTTCAGCCAAGTGCAGAAATCCATGGCGGCAATGGCTCTCTCGCGTTCAGCAGCGCTTGCGCCTTGCGCGTCACCGGCATCCCGGCAGCAGCAGGGAGTGCAGCGGAGTGATGCATCCGAATGTCAGAAGCTGCGGCTGCGTTCCTTTGAAGGTCTGAAGAGCCAGGGGGTTTTCTTGGACAAAACCAGGAGCTTGAAGGATACAGTTCTTTCCGCGGTTTCTCGCAGACGCGGTGGTGGTGGAGGAGCCCTGTGTGCGCATATGGTGGCGGTTCCTGCCACTTCGACGCGTGGTGCTGATATCGAGTTTAATACCGATGTGTTCAAGAAGGAGAAGATCACTCTTGCTGGCCGTGATGAGGTAGGTCGCGCCTAGCTGGCTGCTTTTCTTTTGTGCATGCTTTTTTTTGTTGCGGTATCACGACGTTTTCTTGTTGAAGGTTCACGCGATGATACGAAATAGTTGCTTCGGTTCTTTATGACGTGCTTGCTTGTATTCAAGTATTATGCTCTTCTGAAGCTTCAGCAGTGAAATGTAAATAGACTTGATCATCTTCAGCTGCCTGAGCGCAGACAATCGGTGCTGTAAAAATTTGATGGTTCTGTTGTGCGCAGTCTTGTAAAATGTTCATTTGACGTTAATACACATGAATAACAGACTAAGTGAGAGAGTTTTTGATGGTTTTCTTCTGTTGTGGGTGTTGGTCTGGGCCTTCTGGCTGTAGGTAGGCCATGTACACTTCTGTAGCTTACAGCTTCAGGTCATTCTTTTGAGAAAGTGAAACTGTAGTTTTGACTGTTTGATTTTTTAGAAAAAGGAGGGCTAATGTTCCAGGAGTTTGGAACTGTTTATATAAATTCTGGTTTGCAGTTAACACAATGATACAGGCCTGTCATAGCTTTGAACAGGCATAGCATATTGTGGTTGAATACAGAATTGATGAATAAAATTGTGTGAGGTGGGGGTTTGCAGTACATTGTGCGTGGTGGAAGGGATCTTTTCCCACTGCTGCCAAAGGCATTCAGGGGCATTAAGAAGATTGGCGTCATTGGTTGGGGCTCTCAAGTACGTCCCATATATCTTTTTTCATTACATGTGCCACAGAACCTTTAGCGACTGTGTGTCCTTCAGTTTCTAAGAATCCATCTTGGAGCAATACAAGTAAGATTGAAAGCATGGAATTGGGCATCTAAGGAACTGTCACCTTCTCTGCAAGTTTTGTAAGCCTTGATATGGTGTAATTGAAAACTGAATATGTTTGTATGGGTTGACAGGGACCTGCACAAGCACAAAATCTCCGTGACTCCCTTGCAGATGTCAACTCTGATATTACTGTCAAGGTGAATTCTATCTCACTTTCTGTTTGTCTTTTCCTCCAGATTTTCCAGCCATTGTGAAATGTGCCTTGAGATAATGCCTAGAGAGAGAGATGAAAACTAACTCGCTTCTGTCAAGCGAACAGATTGGGCTGAGAAGAGGCTCTAAGTCATTGGAGGAGGCAAGGGCAGTAGGTTTTACTGAGGAGACTGGGACGCTTGGAGAAGTCCTGGAAACTGTAGCTGAGAGTGACCTGGTCTTACTACTCATATCTGATGCTGCTCAGGTGGGTTACTGGTTTTTGCTATTCCATGTGGTATATATTGATGAATTCAGTTGGAATTAATGGCTGGCAGTTAAAGGTAATGGTCTGCTACATTTTGAGTGACACTTACAAGGGTATGACCACTCTCATTCTTGTCATGTTTGTTTTGCTCTGGCCAGGACTTACATAATGAATATGTTATTTCTGAGTTTTCTCTGCAATCGCATAAGTATGCACAGTATATGAAGAGATTCGTCTATGGACACATTCATGTTGCAGATCTTTTCTGTCAATTTTCTGCTCTCTCATCGCATGTGTACATGTGCAGGCAGACAATTACAGTGCAATTTTCTCTGCAATGAAACCCAACTCTGTGTTGGGGTTGTCACATGGTTTCCTGCTGGGTCACTTACAGTCAGAGGGAAAGGAATTCCGCAAAGACATCAGTGTGATTGCAGTCTGCCCAAAGGGCATGGGACCTTCAGTGAGGCGGCTTTATGTCCAAGGCAAGGAGGTCAATGGTGCAGGCATCAATTCCAGTTTTGCCGTGCATCAGGTAAGAGTCCAAGTTCTTACCTGATGCACAGCATGTTGATGAACCATGTTGTAAATGAGATAAAGGTTAGGGTTAGTGATGTCATCATGTTTGGGCTCATTCTTGACTGTACTTGGGTTTGGCAGGATGTGGATGGGAGGGCTACTGATATAGCTCTAGGGTGGTCTGTAGCCTTGGGCTCACCATTTACCTTCGTCACCTCCCTAGAGGATGAGTACAAGAGTGATATTTTCGGAGAACGTGGTAAGTGACCCCAATGGGGTTTGCTGTGGAGATCATTGCAGCTATTAAGAGAATAGATGTGATTGTGCACAAGATACTTGTGTTTGCTAAGACATTTAACATATTTGTGGACACTGCATATTTGTGGCCTGTGCAGTGTCCAACATGTTGCACAAAACTTACCAGGGGGGCAATGTTTGTGAGCCTTTTGGGCTCAAAATCACCTTCTAATCATTATCTTCTTGCTATGATCTGTTTTCAGGTATTCTTTTGGGAGCAGTGCATGGTGTTGTGGAAGCACTGTTCAGACGCTATACTCAGAATGGCATGGCTGAAGATGCAGCTTACAAGAACACTGTCGAGAGTGTGACAGGTGTCATCTCGAAGACTATCTCCACCAAGGTGACTTTCTGCTATGCTCTCTTTCAAGTTCTGGGAATTTCCTTTGTCAAGTATATCAGTATCCTTCATGCACAGGAGCATGTGCAAGTAGGGCCTTTGGTGTGATATGTGTTTGTCAAGATATATGCAGGGCATGTTGGCAGTTTACAACGCTTTCAGTGATGAAGGAAAGAAAGAGTTTGAGGCAGCATATAGTGCAGCTTACTATCCAAATATGGACATTCTCTATGAATGCTATGAGGATGTTGCCTCAGGAAATGAGATCCGTAGTGTGGTGTTGGCAGGGCGCCGTTTCTCTGTAAGTTTTATTCTTTCTGAGGACTGCAAGCGCTCTTTTTGCATGTCTTATTTCTGGTCCTCTATACAGTGATTGCTTTGCATCAGTGTCTTGTGAAAAGATGGTACGTAGCCTGCACATGCTGTGGCAACTCTCAGAGCCTTCTGTCTTTGCTAGGTGCTGATGGGTTGTGGGTGCTAACAGGAGAAAGATGGACTACCAGCCTTCCCCATGGGCAAGATTGACAAGACCCATATGTGGAAGGTAGGTGAGAAAGTTCGTGAGTCACGACCTGCAGGAGATTTGGGCCCTCTACATCCATTTACTGCTGGTGTATATATTGCCCTTATGATGGCCCAGGTACATGCAGTTCTGGTGACTCACATAATGGATATCTGTCTGTTTCCTAGTTTCTGCCCCATAGAATCATCTTCTTCGTGATGTATCACCATCCTGTGGCAAACAATCATGTTGAGCACTCATGTTGGACATGCATTTTAGAGTAGTCTAAAACATCCCTCCAATTTTGCATCCTGGTTGTCATGAGTATTTGGTCTAACCCAGCAGGACATGGGCAGATTGAAATCTTGAGGAGGAAAGGACACTCATATTCAGAGATTATCAATGAGAGTGTGATTGAATCTGTGGATTCTCTGAATCCTTTCATGCATGCTCGCGGAGTGTCTTTCATGGTGGACAACTGCTCAACTACTGCTCGCCTCGGCTCCCGCAAGTGGGCCCCTCGCTTTGATTACATTTTGACACAGCAGGTTTGACTGCACACAACTTCCCTTTCTGACTATGTCCAGAGCTGGGAGCAGGCTGGACATCTCTTGCAACTCTCTTAACATTGGTAGCATTGAACACAGTTATACTAGAATTATGACATCTCAATTATCTCATTTTGTTGGTTGTTTGGAGAGTTGAAGTTCAATTCCACTCTTTTAACCCTGTGATAAGAAGTACAGGACAAAAATTTCTCACGTCAAATCTGCCTCATCTCAAATTATGGCACTAACGATCACAGTCAATCTTTTGCAACTGTGCAGGCTTTTGTGGCTGTGGATTCAGGAGCACCCATCAACAGAGATGTTCTTGAGAGCTTCTTTGCTGACCCAGTTCATGATGCCATTGCTGTGTGTGCACAGTTGCGTCCTACAGTGGACATTGCTGTCACTGCCAATGCTGATTTTGTGAGAGCTGAACTGCGACAATAGGCACAGGAGACTGTGATAAGGTATTCTCATCAAACTCAGGGTGCCTACTACTTTCAGTAGGCTTAAATAGTTGAGATCTTCAAAGACCACCAATCACTAGTCAGGGTGCCTCAAGAGTGAGAGTAATGACGAGCAATGCCTTTGTTGAACTGAGGATGAATAAAAGAGAGGATCCTGAGTTTTGTTATGCTTGTTTGGTGAATCCAAACAGCAATTTTGAAAAAAATCTCTGGAAAATGGCAGTGCTGCTGAAATATTTGAGGCCTGATTATTACTCTGTGGGTCATTCAATGCAACTGAAGAATGCCTACATTAAAATGGAACAGCAAAATTGGCAACTATGCATTGCAATGGTCACCTTTTTACCTTGGATGTCAGGGTCGCATGGCCTATAATCCTCTGCAATCATGCCAGAATGCCACTTTGCGGGTCATTCAATGCAACTGAAGAATGCCCACGTCACATTGTGATGGAACAGCAAAACTGGCAATGGTGACTTTTCTATCTAGAATGTTAAGGTCCCATGCCCTGTAATGCACTGCAAGCATGCTGGTATGCTTCTTGAAGCTCTTACCCACTGTGAATGTAAAATGGCCAGCAGAGTGACACATGACATAATTATCATTAATCATTGACATAGAATTCCCAAGTGTATCAGGTGTTGATACCTACTAGCCTTGTAGAATGTCCAGCCATCTTGTGCACAGCAGACATTGTCTATGGTGTTTGGCGTCTTTCCCTTAGAACCTAATATGCAGCATGCACTTCTGGAATGCTTGTTGGTATATTTACACTGCACAATTCCTTGAGATTCTACTAGACTTATCTACTCTTCATCAAGGGGTGAAGCAAATTGAAACTATGATCATTTAGAGCTCAAGATTTGGTGTTGATGGCCATAGTTTCACGTGTGGTGGACCATTGTGTGAGGAAGAATAGTAAAGAACCACAAAGACAACATACCATCCGAGAACTGCAAGCTTCATATAATGTATTGGTTCTCTGATGCTAAGTGTTGCCATTTTCTAATTTAGCAATAATGGAACAAGTACCAAGAGCAGATCCACCTGCACCTGGTATGTAAGGCTTGATGGATGACTAGCAATCAAAATTAAGAACAAGATATTTTCTCACCCCACCCATAAACATGAAATGTTAGACAATGTATAATGCAGATTTTTTAAATGTAATTGCATGGGTTAATTATCATGATTGGTGGATCAAAATCAATTATATTGTTCTTTTGGAGAGCATTGTTTCCGATCCAAGCTCAATTACATAGTATTTAATGTTTGAACTTCATCCAAATTGTTCATGTGTCATTGTACTCCAGCTAGAGAAGCTGCTCTAACAGCCACATTATTTGGGATGAGCCTGAGGTCCTTTCACTAGAGAATTCTTGTACATCCACATATGTTGGAATTAGGAGTTTAATCTGTCCATACAAATCATATGTGTTTTGATTTAGCAAGTTTGCTTCACAATGGTCCCTAAAGATCATAGCTTAAACTATTGCACCAGTGATCCATACACACTTAAACCTTTTATGCCCCTCCTGAGGTCCTCCCCTAATTTGAAGGGCATAGCCTCAAGGCCGGTGGCCCAAGAGTGTAGGCTCAAAAATTAGGGGAGACCTATGGGGGTAGGTATTCTCCAGTGTAAAACACAAAAGGTTTCTATATATGTGTGTAAATTTTTATTTTTTATTTTTTAAAAATTATTTTGTGATCAATTATTTTATGACAATGAGGGCAGCAGCCCAAGAACAATATAGGTCACCCCCAATGTGACCTGCCCTTCCTCACAGTGAATTTTTTTTTTGGACATAAACCCTAAACCATAAACCTGGAGGAAATATTTAGTGTAAAATGGATTGTCTATCTAATGTAATTTATACCTATGGTATATTTCATTTCAAGGAATAGTTCTTGCACTTTGTAAAATTCTCACTATTTCTGAGGCAAGTTCACAAAGTCATTAAGGTTTATTTCAACCATCAATTTTACATCTTTCTTATTTGATCTTGTCCCAGGGCCTCTTTCTTTACAACAGCTAAGGGCCTCTTGCATGAGGGCATTACATATCAAAATCAGGTTTGCACCAATGTTGGCAGGTTCAAGTTATTTGCCTTACAAAAGTGTATCCCACTCTCTCAAAGAAACAAGCCACCCTCCCTCCAAATGGGTAAAAAAATAGGGTTGGATGCCTTGTTTCATTGGTTGTCAAGATTTCATTTTCTTGATTGCATATTTCTTTAATTTTATGTTGCACTAATACGTCATGAGTGTGCATACATATTTATGTAAGATATTAACTCTTGTTTGGTGCAATGTAAATAGAATTGAATCAATTCTTAACCAAATTTGGGTTTCAAATTCTTGGGAAGTCTCTAGAATTCGAGGTTTTATAAATTTTAAAAATCATCCTCAAACTCACACCAAAGGTTTTATACAGTAAAATTAAAATTAAAAGCCAAAGATGCCTTTCAAAATCAAGAACCAAAGAAGACATTATTCACACTCCACTATTGCCTTGTGCACACCACTAATCCAGTAATGCCTTGGTCCTTTACCTACACATAAGGGATTTAAAGAATATATTATATTATTTTTGAAGGTTCTTCAAAATCTCATCAGAGGTTATCATTACGTACATGTCGTTATCTCTCGTGCATAATTTCACATAATTATCTATTGTCTTTGTCTCGGAGCATAATGATGAAAGGTTGCCAAACTTTATGAAAAGAAAGCACCCAAGAAAGAGAGAGAAAAAGAAACAAGGGGCAAGCACCTAAGTCCAGGCAAGCAAGCAGCTCGAAAGAGGCAGGCCACAAGGAGGTAAGGGGACCACTAAGTACCAAAACCTTCAAAACCTCCATAGTCGGTTCAAACATATCGCCTAAAGAAAGGGGAGGTAAACCCAATAAAACTCGAAGCCTAGAAGAACCCTCCCTTGCTGTAACAGCCTGCCGGCATAATTGGATATAATCATCCTTTTTCCAAAAAAGGTACTGACACAAATCTTTTACATTAAAAATTGAGCAGACGCTTGATCATTTTGCTGGGCATTGTGCCAGGTGCACCTGCCCAATGATCCAGGGCATACCCATTCTCTAACACACATAATTTGAATCTGCCCCCCTGAAAGGGCCTTCTAGACTGTAAGGTGCAGTGGAGGCTTGGAGGAAGACTATGATTTATAACAAGGGGGTGTTCACACTGTGGCCTTGCCATTTACATTAAACAGTATCTTAAGTCAAAAGAAGAATTATGAAATTTCAAATATTTCACCATGCAAAAATATAATCTTTAAAAAAAAAACCCTCTAAAAGAAACCAGAATCCTTCAAGATATCATAACCCTATAACTAATCTCAAGTTTCAACACAAGCCAAAGTATCGTCTTTCAAAAATCCTCATATAAAATTAGACCTACTACTTAGGGGCCAAAATCCCTTAAGCTACTATACTCTATAATGAATCTAAACACAATATCCTTGCCTTGGTAGGCAAGGCCAATAAATACAAAGGAAAAGTTTGGTCAGGATTTTGTGACCTATGCAGACTTTATTTTGAATGCATTGGTTGAAAACTTGAGGAGTGAGTGCTATGATTGAGGTGGTAGGAATAATTTTAAATAATGTAGAATGAGCACAGGATGAAAAAGTTCCAAAACCTTGCAATAAGTTTCCGTCATTCTGTTTAAAACATTTTTCTCACCTACCAGACACTTTAGTACCTTGCCAACTTCAACACATGTCTGTTTGAATAATTAATTAATTTCTAAATTTTCATTTCAAATATTCAGAAAATTTCCTTCCCAACATTTTGTTCTTAGAAAAAAAAAATTCAACTTTTATGAAAATAATGTAATTAGAGTTGATGCTATCAAGGTACAATGGAATGCATATTATTATGAGTGTTTGTGCGGTTATTTTATTTTTGTAATAACCTCTGTTGTTGAGTGTTTAAATAATTTCAGAAGCAATGAAGGTCTAGTTCCAGGTTTTTGAAAATTTCTGAATCAAAGAATCCCTCCGGGTCTGGAGTTTTGAAAAGTTTCAAAGAACAAGTGGGTTTCATGGAAAAACTGGAAGTTGAGGTAGGTTATTTGGCACGGTTCTTTGAAATGCTTTGAACCTCAGTTAAATGGCTCAAACTCGGTTATATGGATTTTCTCAAAGTGTCAGTCAAGAGTCAAACCTGGTTATGATTTTAGACAACCGCCAATCAAGGGTCTAAACCGGTTCTTTGATTATTGAGAACCACTGGTCAAGGGTACTCTATCCTCAGCTGCGGGTTCCAGGTTTCAAAAAGAGAGAACCCCAGCACTGATTATTATAGTTCCCTTCTTCTCCAGATCAAGGTCAGGTAGAATTCTTTTTCAAGAAAACGGTTTGTCATCACATGCACACATATGTGATTTTAAGATGGAATGAGAAGTGGCAACTTAACAAAAATGAAAGGTAAAAAAAGAGAGGAGCATTGCTCTTAAAATGAGTAGTGACAACTTAACAAAAATGAAAGGGGAAAAAAGAAAGAGGAGCATTGCTCTTAAAATGAGAAGTGGCAACTTAACAAAAATGAAAGGGAAAAAAAAAGAAAGAGGAGCATTGCTAAGAGGATGAAGATAGTTTATTGGTCCTGCATTGTAAGGCAAGGATATTGTGTTAACAATCATTATAGAGTATAATGGGATTTTACCCCCTAGAAACTAAGTGAGATGATTCATCCTAATTTGGTTGGAAAAAGATTCACATTCATCTTTTGACATCATGTTTTCTCCTCCACCCTCTCAAATGTGCATCCAGCCTCAAGCAACTTTATCACCAATCCATAACCCACAAAACTAAATATGAAACTACTTTCTCCAAAAATGATTATGGCACCCATTCATACACAAAATTCATGTAATTCTTTCAAAATGTGACAATGTGATTAAAAACATTCAAATACACATTTCTTCTTTTTTTGGTTTGAAATTTGCACAAATGTGAAAAATAAATAGTAAAAGGGAATATTTGATCACTTTTGTTTTTTGAGAAAAAAAAAGTCATTAGATTTTCCAAAAATTGAAAATCATGTTGTGACATTTCTTAATAGATTTTGGTTTGGTAAAAAAAAATTAAATGTTTAAATAGGTTACTAGAACATGTCATCATTTAATGTGAGATCCCTTTTGGGCTCCTTTTAACTAATGTGATGTTAAAAAATGAAAAAAGTAGTCAGGATAATTGATCATACAATATTCAATTGTTGATATTAAATACCAATTTATCATACAATATGAATTGTTGATATTAAATTAAGGGCAAGGCAATTGTGTATAACACACCTTGGTAGTATATGTATCTGGTCCCTATTTCCAAACTTTAACAAAATTTAACAATCTTACTGATTACATATAAGAGGTCAAACTTGGGTTCAAAAATATCCAATTATCAAGCCCCAAGGAATTATCTACTATATACGAGGCCCCCAAATGCAGGTTCAAAAAAGTGCCCAATTGTTGGGCACCAAGCTATTTTATAGCTTGTGCCATCAGCCCAAGTGTGAATTGGTTACCCAATTAATGTTTCTTTCCAAACCACTTTGAATAATTTAATTGAATTTCTAATGACATAAAATACTCAAAATTCAATATCTCCCACACCTTAGCTAATCTAAAAATTTCCAAATCACCTTCATTAAACCCTCCTAACTAAGGGTTTTCCAACAATTATAAAAAAGCATTGAAATTCCTCTACAATTTTGAGCTTTTATTTACATGAATTTTCAATGAAAAAATATTCAATACTCAATAATTTCTCTCAACATAGGTTGAAACATTATGAAACCAAGTCAATGCACTTGTACCCATTGAAGGTTTTCCAACATTACTATGAGTGTGGCAAGAGGCACCATGGTTTGAAAGATCTCAACATGACAAACAAAACAAATGAACTACCGTCCTTCATAGATAAAATAATATGGGCAACAAACTTGGGTTCAAAAGAACCCAATGTTGGCCCCCAAAGAATTTTACTACATACTTAAAAGATAAACCACAAATTTGGGTTAAAAAGTAAGCAATCATTGCACCCCATGTTTCCTTGCCTTTGACACTAAGAAAAGGGTATATATATTTTAGACATTTTTCACAATTTGAAGCACCCACCACATGGTTGGCAAGCCAAATGCAAGTTGCTAAAAATGAAAAATGGGTTTAAGTAATGTTGGGAAATTATCAAAAAATAGGTGAAAACTAGCTTGGGTATTAAGCCAATTCTCACCTTGAATACCTTAAGTTATCAACAAGGGTGATGCCTTTTTTTGAAATTCGTCCAAAAATTCTCATTGAGCTAAGAATTGCCCATTTCAAACCCTTCCATTTAAAAAAAAAGGTTTGATAGCCTATCAAGATATTAAATTTTTAACTCTCTTGAAACCCTTTATATTTTTTATAAAATAATTTTATATCATATCAAGGTATTAAAACTAACAAGATCAAGGTGTTAATAGTCAATAGATGTATGATTGGTACTGGTAGGTATGGTTTTTTTATAATTAGGTTTACAAAAGTTTGCAGGAAGCACTAGAAAGCCATTGATTATGCGATGCCACCCCTTACCTCTTACCCCTTTCTTTTTTTTTCACCTTATAAATGATGAAAATGTTTAATGTTTTGGAATGTGATCAAATGGTTTTTTTTGCTTTAATTAATCTTCTTCTATTCCTATTCTTATAAGTTTTTTATGTTCTTTTGTTGTGTTCTCATCAATGCCTTCTTATTGCACATTATTGTTGTTTGTCAATTCTTCATTGTTGTGCATTCTTGTTGTTTGTCAACACCTCATTGATGTGTGCTTTTGTTGTTCATTGGTGCCTCTTTGTTGTGTGCTCTTAGTGTTCATCAATGTCTCTTTGTTGTGCTACATGTTATTGTTGTTCATCGATGTTTCCTTGTGCGTTCTCAATGTTCATCAATGTCTCCTTGTTGTGTTGCATGTTATTATTGTCCATTGACGTCTCCTTGTTATGCGCTTTTGATGTTTATTGGTGCCTCCTTGTTGTGTTTTGCATTCTTGTTGTTTGTCAACACCTCCTTGTTATGTTTTGTTGGTGTTCATCGACATTTTTTCGTTGTGTGTGATGATTGCTCATCCACACTTCGTTGTTAACATTCTTGCTGCTTATTGGCACCTCATTGTTATGTGTTGTTGCCCATTGGCACCTCCTTACTATGTGCTATTGGTGCTTGTGGGCGCCTCCTTGTTGCACATCTTCTTGCTCATCGACACCTTCAATCTAAGTACCTTTCTAACCCCTGGTGTTTTTTATCACCTCCTTGTTGTGTGTTATTGTTGTTCATTGACACTTTCTTATTGTGCATTTTCAATGCTCATCAATGCCTCCTTATTGTGCTTTGTGGTCTTGTTGCTTGTCAACACCTCTTTGTTAAGCTTTGTTGGTGTGCATTGGCACCTTCTTGTTATGCGCTTTTATTGTTCGTTGGCACCTTGTTCCTATGTGCTCTTGTTGTTCGTTAATGCCTCATTACTATTTGTTTTTGTTGTTTGTTAACACCTCTTTGTTATGCATTTTTAGTGTTCATGGGTGCCTCCTTGCTACGTGTTTTTTTGTTCATTCACATGTCTAGTCCAAGCACATTTCTAACCCCTAGTGTTTTTCATCGCTTCCTTGTTATGTGCTTTACACTAAAAAAAAATTGGAAAAAACAACTACCATTTGCAATTATATCTAATTGCATAAGACATTTGTTATTAAACAATGTTTAGTTGCAATAGATTTTTTGATTGGTTCATATCAATTGAAATGTGTTTTTTTATGTGAAATTGTAAGACAAAACCTTTTCATTATATAATTCTCAAGGCAAAAATGTAAGACAAAACATATGAGATAAATTTTGAAATTGCAACTCAATTACAAACTACGTTACAACTAAAAAACATATTTCATATGTTTTGTCTTCCTTTTTTAATTTTCTAAATTATATAACTAAGTAGATAATTAACTAATTAACTAAATTATTAATTATCATTTATAAAATAATATTTCATTATTTGAATATATATAATATATAATTGATAATTTTTATTTATTTATTTACTAACCAAGTTATTAAATTATTGATTAATAATTCATATTTATCAAATATTAAATATAACTATAAATATTTAATAATAACTATTAGTTATCAATTAATTAATAAGTAGGTAGGTTACATTAGGTAACTAGGTAGTGAATTTGCCTAAATACAAACTAAATACAACTTTATAAATACACCAATGGAAACATATTCCCATTATACCTTTAATAAAATTTAACAAAAATACATAAATACATTTCAAAAGTTTGCTAATAAACCTATGTATACGATTAAGGTTTATGTTGACAGCCTAGTGGTGCAACTAAATTTGATTCCATTTGTAATTAATGTGACATGTAGGCATGATCATTGATGAAAAGAATTTTGGAAAGTATGATGAAAAATTCACTAATTGCAAATGTAATTATAGCATAGTTGCAAGGATGGTCAAAGGTGAAAAATATTTATAAAGGCAATTGCAAATGAACTAATTGCAAATGACAATTAGTTGCATGTAGTTGCAAATGTAATGGTAACATAGTTGTAAGAATGGTCAAAGGTGTAAAATATTTGTAAAGGCAATTGCAAATGAACTAGTTGCAAATGATAATTAGTTGCATGTACTTACAAATATAATTGTAGCATAGTTGCAAAACTGGTCAAGGGTGCAAAATATTTGTAAAGGCAATTGCAAATGAACTAGTTACAAATGATAATTAACTTATAGTTGCAAATGCATTAGTTGTGTTTTGGGGGTTTTTTTTTTAATGTGTGTTGTTCATCAACTGATGTGCATTATTGGTGCTTTTTGGTCATTTTTAGATTGGTATTTTGCCCTTGAATTTTTGTGTGCATGTGTGGAAGAAGACAATTTTTACCTTATTTTTCAACTTTAAAAGGTTTTTATTTCTATTCTTTTTTTTTTAGTAATTTTTTTTACTTTCTTTCTTTGAAACACTATTTTTTTCTTTTAAAATTTTTTTTTCATTTTTTTTGGTATATTTTATTTTTCAATTGTACATTTTCAATTTTTTTTTAATTTTTTAAAATTAAACATGTTTTAGAAAAAATAATTATCCATGTTAATTATTTGACATGTTATGTGTGTTGTGTCATGTGGAAGATCAAAATTTCACTTGCACAAAAAATTTCACACAATAAAACATTTTTCTTGCATATTTTACTTCCAAAATGTTGTAAATGTTTGTAATTGCCTTATGTTCTTATAATTGTCTTGAAATTTTTAATTTGATATTCTTTTCATAGATTAGACAACTAAAACTAAAACCCATAATTTTGGAAATATATATTTATTTATTTTTCCTCCAACCTATCTAATATATGTTGAAAAATGGAGTCAATCAAAATAAAAATGTAATTTTAATTGATGGTGAAAAAAAAATTATCTCAATGAATGGAATATAAAAAATGGAATTTTGAAAGGAAGTTTTCAAATAGATCAAAGTACAACAAAAAAATAACATAAACAAATGAATGAAATGAAAACAAATGTTCAAAAATTGAATGTTCAAAAAAATATATGGAAAGGTCGTATGTCACGACCTTAACTTTAGGCTTGCAACCAAAACAAGGGCATGGAAAGGTGCAGGCCAAGAGTGCAGCCTGCGAGTCACATTCACACCCCCAAGAATGCAGGAAAGTGTGAGGGAATGAAACTCTAACCCCCATTTTGGGAGTTGGAATCCCAATGGACTCCCAAATTTTTAGAGAGCAACTTGAAGGGCCAAAACTCATTAAATTGAGGACTTACTTATACCATTAGAAATTTCTTAAAATGTAGATGTCTAAAATGGGTTCTCATGTTCCATTTGAATACTTACAACACAAATTATGGCAAAAAAAAAGGTCGGGAATCAAAGTGTCAATCTGATTCCCAACCACTAAAAGTCGAGAATCGCCCCGAGTTACATGTGTGCAAGAGCCATGCCACATATCATTCGAAAGCTCTTGACAAAGGCCACAACTTTGCTTTAAACTTCACCTAAATTGGAAGTATACACAAAAAGTTATGGGCATCCAAAATGCCAAGAATCCCAATTTTGAAAATGAAAGTCTTTATTTGGGAATCTTGGGAAAAACGCCATTTGAATGTAACCCTTGTGGTGTCACAGAGAACATTATAAAGTGGAAGGTGGTGGTTTCCCCCAAGTTTAAGCCGTGGTGAATCTTGTGAATCCATGTATGCCCATGTCTCGTCCATGCACCAAAAGTGTTCCAACTATGCACTAAACAACTTATTATTTGGTTTGTACAGATCAATATGAATAATTGATTCACTTGTCACTCATCATAATCCTCATCTTAAAATTTTAACACGCTTTTCTTACCTTAAAAGTGCTATGAATTAAAAAATGTACCCTAACTTTTTCTTCCATTGTTTTCATTTTGAGATTCGCATTTAAATCTTTCAAAGAGTTTTAGGGGTGCATCACATAATATAATTACAATTTGTTAATTTTTTTTGGTGTAAATGATGACAAAAAATTTGATATTGGAAACTTCAAATCATGAAATGTTTGTTTTGTTACAACAATCTTATGCATGTTCTAATCCAAGCACAAAAGAAAGAAAAGGACATATTATTCATTATGAATCATATGGAATAACAATTTTGAAAAAACATGTGGATGGGGATTATAATTATCAAAAATTTGAGTAAAAGGTAAATGCTCTAATAAAAGGAATTTTTGAAAAAAAACTAACAAATAAAAGGCCTAATGTGTCAAATAGTGCAATATCTATTTTTTTTGCTTTTGAAAATCCTTTTAAAAAGGAGGGTGTTTACACACTATGGTGACCTTATATGGACATCACAATTGTAGTTTTTCCTATATTCCCTAGATAGAAGAAAATAAATAAAATAAAATTCATTGAAATTATAAAAAAGGGATTCACTTATCTAAAGTTATCATAATTAACCTTCCAAGAATGAAAAATCAAATCAAAATCATGGATAGTCAATAAGTAATAGACTTTTGAATTTTGCCCACATTTTTTGTCACACCTGCAAAACTCGTGGATATGGACTTTTATTTTACAATGTGTTAATCTTATGTGTTTAAAACTTTGGGATATTGAATGAATCATGTTTAAGAAACTAAAGATCCATTGAATGAATGGAATGTGATTTTAATTTATTATGTTATGGACTTTTTAAAATCTCAAAAATTGCAATTATTTTAAAAGCCTTTCTAATCATTTAAAAATAATTATTTAAAAAAAAATCTTTTGTGATATTATTTATATGTTTTATAACATCATGATTTGAAATTAGAAATGGAAGAAAATGTTACTTTCAATATCATCTAAATATTCATACTTTAAAATAATCTTCAACTACACTAGAAAACAACTTTGAAACGGGACTCTAATCCACCGAAATTGTGACACCCTAATGTGCTTTTGCCTAGGATCATGAACAAAAAAGAAAAAAAATTTAGAAGACCTTGGCCTTTTAATTGTGAAAAATAAATTATTATTGTAACTTAAAGAAATTTTTTGGTTCAAACATTTAATTTTACATTTATGTCTTCAAGTTGTCTTCCTTTCCATAGAATAGTTTTCTCATGAGATATTACCTAAATAATAATTTCGTTTTGGTGGAAAAAACATATATATATATATATATATGTTTTATTAAAATTGGTAAATTGTATATTTGCAACAGTAAGTTTTGACTTATGGATGTCCAACAGGGCACATGGAATTTTTATATACTAACTTCTTGGGAATTGATCGGTAGCCTAAACAAATGAATATAGGGTTGTTTGAAACAACAAAGACTACAAATGAAGCCTTGGCCAACAATTTGACAAACTTGCTTGATCAATATGGATTGAAAAAAATTATTACATATGTGAAAAATGAGGGTTTAAGGTTTAACAACTACCTTCAAATCAATTGTGAAATGTGAAATTTTAGGTTCTAAGGTTTCTAGGGTGCTTGTTTCGGCCATGTTAATATGCTACAATTGATGAAAGGTTTGCAAAACTTTAGATTTATTTTTCATAAAGCCTATATAATTATATATGCAGAAATGTGGATTTTTTTCTCCTATTGTGAGTGCTTATGTTTTGAATTAGTCTCATAGCCATTGGTTATTATTTAATGCATTGCAATCTATCATTACCATATGCTTGAAATGTAGGGAAAAAATTACAAACCCACCTACCCAAGTTAATTTCATTAATGATTATTATAATGAAATTGTCTTTGAATTGTTTTTGTTTACTACTAATATCAAGAAGGAAGTTTCTAGTGTTTCTGAATTTTATTTTTCTTTTTTAAGAAGATCTGAAAGAAAAAAGTCTTAGAAAATGTTCAATTGATGTTAGACCCAAGATTTAAAAGCTTTTATCTTCTATTTTCTTTCATTTGCCATGAAAAAGGGGTGTGCATTGAATATGAGAGAGGATCATCATCCCTTATGCTTTTGAAATGTTATTTACACCTAATGGCAAAATTTGAAGTTGACTATGCAAATCAAACAACAAATGCATATTCTTATATGGATATTTTTTAACAAACTCCTTGCACAACTTGAAGTGAACCAACAACAAAACTTGTCACCATAAAACTATTGATTTTCAAAAGTTACCAAATGGATCCCAAAGAAATCAAATGTCCATTCAATGGTATGGAAAATATGAAGCCATGTTTCCTATTCTTAGTTTTTTGGCTTGCCAAATCCTAGAGATTGTTGGGTATTGAGATTGAAAGGATTTTTTTTAGTAAGCATATTTACAAACTTGAGAAGATGTCACTTATAATTAAATAATTTAAAGAGATTGATTTTTGTGTGCAAAAATTGGATTTGTTGTAAACCACCTTCCAATTTTATGAAGGTGATTGTAAAGGATTTAAATTTTGATGAGTTTGAGGAGTTTGAAAGTTCTTTGAACTAGACGAATTTGTGAACATATAAAATGTTGGAAATTTTTAATTGATTTTCAAAAAAATTACTTATTTTTATATATTTTTATAAATCTCAAAATAAATAATTCAAATTTTGAACTAATAAAACTCTCGATACATGTTGTGTAGAAACTGCCTTTGAGAACTGACTAGCATGAACTGTCTGAGAATCAGCACTTTGAAACCTGGGGGAAAAAATTTGCAGGTCTATTGCCCCCAAAAAAACGAGTTGGATCTCAAAAAATCTTCAAAAACCTAGACCCGATGATTTTCAAAAACCCTGAGAACCATCCAACACTAGTCTAAAGATAAGACCCTCCCCTATATAAAGAATCATGGAATTATTTTTTCATGTTGACAAATTTGGAATTGGAAAGAACTTAAAACAATAATAATGGAAAGAAAAAGAGGTCCCAAGTCCAAATTATGGAAGGCCCTCCTATAGGCTGAAGCATGATGTTCCATGAAGCAGAAGAAGGCCTGACACCAAATTACACTCTAAAACCATTCTCAAAATACACTTGGAAAAAAAAACAAAGTGCACAAGTCCTGTGTTAGAACCTTGTCTGTAAATAGCAATTGCACATTGATTTTTACTTCACTCAAGATAACTAAAAAATTAAATTCCTTAACCCTAATACTATGACAAAAATCATGGTTCTTTAGGGAGCCCTGACACACTCCAAATTCTCAAAATTCTTAAAATTCACATGAACAAATCCAATTCAATTTTGGGGGTGTTCTTTTTTTGGGTAGTTTAGGGTTTAGTGAAGTTTAGGGTTTAGGGTAGTTTAGGGTTTAATGAGGCGGGGACGTCGTGCATGCGTGCATGGCGGGGGGAAGAAGCTCGAGTTGCATGCAAAGGAAAGAAGACGCCCGCACTTTTGGAAGCCTCGGATCGCTTCGTCCCTCGTTTGTGAGATCCTCCTCCGGATCAACGCATACTTTCTGCATGCATTCTTTTCTTTGTCAAGAGCAAGACGATACGTACTCGAAAACCCCTGAGTTTCCCATTCAGCGTATTCTAATCGGTTTGCTCATTGCAGAGCCCCAGTAAAAGAATCAAGATGGCTTGATTGTTGGGCGTAATCTTACGTTGCATGCAACTCCAGAGCTTTGAGCGCAAGAGCAATTGCACGGCTGCTTTGAGCTCCAACCATTTAAGTCGATGTCCGTCTAACGCTCTGTTTTGCTGAAAGGCAGGGGGTTTCAGTGATTGTGGCCCCTTAGTGTTTACTAATCGTGGTTTGTGAAGACTGTGCAGCAAAAGAAGCAAAAGGGTTCGTCAAGATTCTTGGGTTTGGTAGAAGGAACTTTGACAACTAGGTCAAGATGTCGGCCTACAATGGGAAGTACGCTGAGGAGCTCATGGCCACGGCTAAGTACCTTGCGACTCCTGGGAAGGGGATACTAGCAGCGGATGAGAGCACCGGGACAATTGGGAAGCGACTTGCCAGCATTAACGTTGAGAATTTGGAGTACAACAGGCAAGCACTTCGGGAGCTTCTATTCACGGCACCCGAGGTCGCCCAGTACCTCAGTGGTGTCATTCTGTTTGAAGAAACCCTGTACCAGAAGACTCAGGATGGTAAGCCATTTGTGGAGGTGTTGAAGGAGAAAGGAGTGCTGCCTGGCATCAAAGTGGACAAAGGCACTGTGGAGATCTATGGAACAAACGGAGAGACGACGACTCAAGGT
>Ga0116227_10003955_pt1 | contig 32476 bp, 23 predicted proteins | sample S1TSphgellanicum_FD_89693 | JGI IMG/M metagenome (GOLD analysis project Ga0116227, IMG submission 89693) | Host-associated microbial communities from peat moss isolated from Minnesota, USA - S1T2_Fb - Sphagnum magellanicum MG | ecosystem: Host-associated > Plants > Peat moss > Unclassified... | reverse complement strand
CGCTGATCATAACCTCACAGCTACCGGTAAGCAAATGGTTTGAAGTGATCGGCGAGAAAACCGTTGCTGATGCGATCCTGGACCGGATCGTTCATGATGCGCACCGAATCGAACTGAAGGGAGAATCTATGAGAAGAAAACGTAACGTTGAACCGGAAACCAGCTACTAATGGAAATACCTTTTAAATAACTATTTTTGTACACGCTTTTATAGCGTTTGCTGCACGCCCCACGTCAGCTAATTGCCTGGTCAGTTTGGCCCGGAATCAGGTGGTCAACATCTCCATAACATACAGACCGGATACCGATACCCATTTTGTCCTCATCGCCGACCCCCAATATACCGTTGACCGCGTGGCGCTGACCAATTCCGCCGCCAGCAATTTCCTGCTGACCTGGAATCGTGACGGTGGCAAGTTTCACTGGAACACGAATAATTTCAGCAAGGGTAAGCGCGGTGCATATATTCCCGCGATCCTGCTGGGTACGCAAGTTCAGCAGGTGTTCGCCGAGAGCAGCAGCGCACCGGCTGGCTTTAAGTTTCGCCCGCTGGCCATCGCTAGCCTGTCTTATGTTTTCTTCAGATCCAACACCATCATTGACCCGGCTTTTAAGCTTTACGCCAACTATGCACAGCGCATTAGTGTGGTGAATCATACCGGGGACGGTGAATATTGGAGCCATTTGTTCCGCGCAGGGGCAGATTATTATTTCCTGCTTAAACCCGTTAAACTATCCCTTGGTGCATCTTTCATCAACGGCTCCGATCAGTTCGCCGGATTAAAACAACAGCAATATTTCCTGGTCTCGCTGAACCTGTTCGCAGGGGGCAAATAAAAAAAAGACAAATAAGATATGAATACCGCAAACGCTATTTTTAAACATGCTTGCCTGCTGCTTTGCGGCGCCGGCATCGGCTGGCTCGCCGGCTTGTCGCTCTCACCTGTCGTAGAAACCATTCTGACCAGTCTGGTATCGATCGTCGCCGGTGCGACCACGCTCGCCATGGGCATCCGGTCGGAAGAAACGAAGTGGAAAGCGGTCAGAGGGGCAGTAAGCCCCTTGCCACTCTTACTACTGATCATCGGTATTTGCGGTGGATCGGTAGGCGGACTTTACGCCCGTTCGAACTCGCTCTTCGGCCAGGATCCGGAGCACATGAAAAAAGTACTGACCGCGGCAGGTGTCCCGGACAAGGAGGCTAATCAATACATCCAGACTTATGCGGTAAAATGGGTATTTGCTAACCTCACGCCTACCAAAAAAGAGGAAATGCCTAAGGATGGGAAAGAAAGCAAGGAACCTGCCCCAAGCACGATCAATCCGGGCGTCGGGTTATATGCCGCCCATGCGGAAAATTGTACGACGATGCTGTTGATGCATGGCGCTAAGTTACGTGGCTTTTTAGGCTCGCTTCATGATCCGGATATCGACAAATTGCTGCTTCTGTGTAAGGATGATGACGCATTGGAAAACCTCAAAAAAATCTATTGCCATGAGGATCAGTAAGCTTTTGATCTGCCTTCTTTTCCTACTCTGCTACCAAGTTACAGCAGCACAAAATAGCACGGTCAATCCTTATATTTTCGCGGTTAACGGTTATAAAAACGGTTCGCGGGATTTCACCGTTCAGACCGGATTCCAGATCAAAGGCTTTAACGGACTGATCACCACCCTGCACGGGGTGGCGGGCAAGAACCGCATCACCGCACTCAACGAGAACGGCAAGTTCTTTGACCTAAAGGTCACCATGGTGGATGTCAATAATGACATCGCTTTGCTGGCGCCGGCCAGCGGCTATGACAATAGCATCGGCCTTACCCTTAACAGAGCGGCTCAGGTCAGCCCGCAGCAAATGCTTCGGGTATTGGGCCACCCGCTCGGCATCGGCCTGATCGATAAAACGGTTACCGGTGGTCGTCCGAGTTACCAGCCGCTCAATACGTTCATCCCACCGGCGGCTGCGGCTGCCTTTTCCGCCCGCAACAGCCCCTTTGAGCAGATACAGGTCATCTATATCGAAGGTAATCTGGTACCCGGGCATTCCGGGGCGCCGCTGCTCAATGGTCAGAATGAAGTGATGGGCGTCGTGGACGGCGGCCTAGCTGGCGGAGCTGCCGGTACCTCCTGGGCGATTCCTTTAAAAAACATCAATCTGACCGCCGCCAGCCAGAATACGGCCAAGCTGAACGCGCTCGCCCAGCTTCATGCGGAAGACCTGTTCGCTACCGAATTATCTCAGGTCGGTACCGCGACTGATCTTGAGGACATGAAATACGACCTGCTCCGGGAATGTTTTTTATACCGCATGTTCAATTGCTATACCGGCCAGCCGACCGCAAACACAGACCTGGAACGCCGCTTTTTCCCGGTCACCTATAAGAAATTCTCCGCCCAGCTCAAAGCCAAGTTCGAGGCCGACCAGCACATGGCCTATATTTGTTATTCGCTGGGCATGCTCGTCGGCTTTACCCGTCCTATGCATGCTCCTCCCTTCAGTCTCAATGCTGCTATCAAAGGACTGGAATATGCATCAACGACCACGCTTGGGAATCACCAGTTGATCCGTTACCGCATCCTTTATCAGGCGCCATACGACCCGCCCAACCATCCGGAATATGACCAGTTGTTCGGTGCCCTCCCGACCCCGGATCAGTCCAACCCGGTTAAGGTCTATTTCACTGTAGAGATCGACCCGCAAACCGGGGAGATCTGTGATGTCTCGACCGGTTTCCTGTGAGAATTCCACTCTGCTTTATACGCACTGATAGCTGATGCAATCGATCGCAATGCGAGGAAGAAAAGAATTAAATAAGTTTTTAAAAACCACCGACTTTTCAATGTCTTTGGGTGTAACACGAAGTTACCCTATTCAAGAAGCCGTAACAAAACTGTAACAGTCTGGCATTTGTTATTTATAAGTGATTATTAATTAAGTTATTATAGAGATTTATGCTCTCGCTATTAATCAGAGTCTTCATTCCATTCTGTTGCTCAAAAAAAACTCCTGTAATTGAATCATTGTCATGTTTCAAATGGGTTACAATTTAAAGATCCATTAACTATAACTGGTTATTTTTTAAGCGAATACAAGCATTGGCCATCTGATTGGTTAGTCAGATAGTCAGGCCAGTTTTAAGGTGAAAGAGATTGTAGTGAAGCACTATATTTATCGTATATTAAAGACATAGTAATTGTTCTGCGAACGTTTATCCCTGAACTACATAGTTAAAATGGAAGAGTAATTTTTTGATTATTCAAGCGCGTCGTACCATAGTTCATGTTTTCAATAGAATTTTAATCCCGATTTAGTAAAAGCCTGACGTTTATCAAGTATGATGATTCTGAATTATCCGGAACGAGCACATTGATAATCAGTGTTTAGAGTAGCAAAGAGCCTACGCACCTTATAAAGGTGTAAAAGACGGTCAAAATTTTGTTGTTTTTTTCTAAAGCAAATGCAATGGTATTGCAAAGATTTAAGTCGTAGTACATCAATAAATTAATTCTCTATCTTTGCCGCTGAATGAAATATTTGGCCATCATATTAAGCGTCTACATGACCCTACTGTCCCTGCTTCCCTGTCAGGATAGTGATGATATGATAGCCAGTGTAATACATGTTACCGTTCAGAAAAGTAATTCATGCAACGGTAAAAACAGCCAGGAAAGTTGCCCGCCTTTTTGCACCTGCTCATGCTGCTCTACAGCAAGGTTTGTGCCTGCCGGTGAAAGCATTATTATTTTTTCAAAAGCTATAAGCCCTATTTATCCAGCTTACAGCATACCCGCCATTCAGAAACAGCCGATCAAGATCTGGCAACCTCCGCAAATCAGTTAATACGACATTTTTAGTTTTCGCCTGCATTTTACTTTGCAAGCCTTTTCCGTATCGTATTAATTTTTACATTTATGTTTGATCAAATTATCGCGTTCTCGATCAGGAGCAAGGTAACTATCGGGATCATGACACTGGTGTTAGTGCTGGTGGGCATTTATTCTGCGTATAACCTGCCGGTTGACGCGCAGCCCGATATTACCAATAACCAGGTACAGATCATTACACAGGCACCAAGCCTTGGTGCACAGGAAGTAGAGCAGTTTATTACTGCCCCTATAGAACTATCCATGGCCAATATCGCCGGGATCATTGAAAAACGTTCGATATCCCGTTCGGGTATCTCTGTTATTACCATTGTTTTTAAAGACAACGTGGATATTTACTGGGCCAGGCAACAGGTCAATGCCCAGTTAAAAGAAGCTGAAAATAGTATTCCAAAAGGATTAGGTGAACCCACCCTGGCACCTATCACCACCGGACTTGGTGAAATATACCAGTATGTGATCCACGCTAAAAAGGGGTACGAAAATAAATATTCGGCTACCGACCTTCGGACGATCCAGGACTGGATCGTCCGAACCCAATTATCAGGAACAGTCGGGTTAGCCGAAGTCAGTGGCTGGGGCGGCTATGTCAAACAGTACGAGGTGGCTTTAGACAATGATAAGTTGAATTCCCTGGGCATTACCATACCACAGGTCTATGAAGCCCTCCAAAAAAACAATGAGAACACCGGCGGATCCTACATTGAGCAGCAACGCAATGCTTACTTTATCCGTGGTTTGGGGCAGGTGAAAAATCTGGACGATATCCGCCGGATCGTGGTGGCTAACACCAAAGGTTCACCCATACTTGTCCGGGATATCGCAACCGTACAATTTGGCAGCGCGACCCGCTACGGTGCAGTTACCCGTAATGGCGAAGGCGAAGTAGTTGCCGGTGTAGCCCTGATGCTGAAGGGTGAGAACTTTGGCGATGTCATAAAGAACGTTAAGGCGCGTATGGTGCAGGTGCAGAAGTCATTGCCGGAGGGTGTAGTGATCGAGCCCTTTATTGACCGTACAGAGTTGGTTGGCCGCGCAATAGGAACGGTTAAGCGAAATCTATTAGAGGGTGCTTTGATTGTGATATTTGTTTTGGTCTTGCTATTAGGGAATTTAAGGGCCGGATTAGTAGTGGCCTCGGTTATTCCGCTGGCGATGCTATTCGCATTTTCCATGATGAAATTGTTCGGCGTCTCAGGTAACCTGATGAGTTTAGGTGCCATTGATTTCGGACTGATCGTGGATGGTGCCGTGATCATCGTCGAAAGTGTGGTCCATCATATCACTACAGGCAGCTATCGGCAAAAAGGTGTAGAGAAACTGACCTCCGAACAAATGGATGTCGAAGTGCGGGATAGCGCCAGCAAACTGATGAAGTCTGCCGCATTCGGACAGATCATTATTCTGATCGTTTATTTGCCTTTATTATCCTTAGTTGGCATTGAAGGCAAAATGTTCAGGCCAATGGCCGAAACCGTTGCCTTTGCGATTTTAGGTGCATTTATTCTTTCGTTGACCTATGTTCCCATGGCAAGCGCCTTATTTCTAAGTAAGCAAACTTCCCATAAACGTAATATATCAGACCGCATTATTGAATTTCTACAAAGGATATATCAGCGCGCATTGATAGCCGTGTTAAAAGTAAAGATCATTACAGTAACAATTGTCTTTATAGTGTTTGGCCTGGCCATATGGGCATTCGGCCGCATGGGCGGTGAGTTCATTCCAACATTGGAGGAAGGGGACCTGACGGTGGAAATATCTATGTTGCAGGGAACGTCACTTAGTGAAGTGGTCAAAACTTTTGGCAAAGCAGAAAAATTATTGAAAGACAAATTTCCCGAAATTAAACAGGCCGTTACCCGCATCGGTAGTTCCGAGATCCCGACCGACCCCATGCCCATGGAAAAGGGAGATATGATGCTGGCGATGAAGCCAAAAGATGACTGGAGATCAGCCGAAACCAAAGAGGAAATGATTGAAAAGATGGAAGAAACGCTGTCAGTTATCCCGGGTATTAACGTCGAGATATCCCAGCCTATGCAAATGCGTTTCAATGAGCTTATGACCGGTATCCGGCAGGACGTAGCTATCAAGATCTACGGTGATGACTTAGATGCTTTAGCCATTCAGGCTGAAAAGCTGGCCAAACTGATCGCACCGGTTAAAGGGGTAAGCGAACCTTACATCGAAAAAGTAAGCGGATTGCCGCAGATACAGGTAGCCTATAACCGGGATAAGATGGCACAGTATGGCCTGACTGTCAGCGATGTGAATATGATACTGAAAACCGCGTTTGCCGGGAGTGTGACCGGCGTAGTGTTCGAGGGCGAGAAACGTTTTGATATGGTTGTCCGCTTGAACCGTGATCTGCGGGAGAATATATCAGGCGTAGAAAACCTGCTGGTGCCATTGGCATCGGGTAATAAAGTACCATTAAGCCAGGTAGCAGATATTTCTTTTCAGGACGCGCCCGCGCAGGTATCCCGTGAAGATGGAAAAAGGCGCATTTATGTCGGCTTCAACGTGCAGGGCCGTGACGTAGAGACCACGGTAAAAGAGATCCAGGCTAAACTGGCTACCACTCTGAAATTGCCTGCAGGTTATTACCTGACCTACGGCGGGCAGTTTCAAAACCTGCAAGCAGCAAAGGCGAGGTTAATGATCGCTGTGCCGGCAGCGCTATTATTTATCCTGGTGCTGCTTTATGTGACCTTCCGTTCGGTGAAAGAAAGCCTGCTGATATTCACAGCTGTACCGCTGGCTTCCATTGGCGGGGTTGCCGCCTTATTACTACGCGGCATGCCGTTCAGCATTTCCGCGGGCGTTGGCTTTATCGCTTTGTTTGGCGTGGCCGTTTTAAATGGGATTGTTCTGATCGGCTATTTCAACCAGTTGAAAGAAGAAGGAATGACTAATATCTACGACCGCGTTTTGGAAGGCACCAAGACAAGGTTGAGACCTGTCTTAATGACTGCTTCGGTCGCTTCTTTAGGTTTTCTGCCAATGGCTTTATCAGCCAGTGCAGGGGCAGAAGTTCAAAGGCCTTTAGCCACAGTTGTAATAGGCGGATTAATTACCGCCACTTTTTTAACCCTATTTGTTTTACCATGTCTTTACCTGCTGTTCAATCGTCAAGAAGCTAAAAAGATCAAGGCGCCCAAAGCATTGGTCGCCCTTTTGGTTATTGCAGGGCTTAACTTTTTTCAGCCAAATACGGCGCGGGCACAGAATAACGAGCCATTAACTTTAGACAGCGCCATTAGTAAGGCGATAACCAACAACCTGAATATCCGCTCTGCGGGTTTGTCTGTAGCGCAGGCAAGGGCCTTACAAAGGTCGGGCACGGATATTCCCAAGACTGAAATCATGGTTACCCAAGACCCTACCAGTGGGGGGAATATGGATAACGCCATAGGCATTACGCAAACTATCGCCTGGCCCGGCTTATACAAGAATCAGCGCCGGCTGCTTAACCAGCAAACCTTGTTGGCGGAACGCTCCTGGTATTTGACCCGTGCAGAGATCAAGAGGCAGGTAAGAAGCGCCTGGTACGCCTATCTGCTAAACAGGGAAATGCTGCACGTCCTGAATTACCAGGACAGTGTTTATAAGGGTTTTGTGAAAAAGGCGGAGATCAGGTTTAAGACAGGTGAAACATCTAACCTCGAACTGATCAGCGCGAGGAATAAATACCAGGAAACGATCAACCTGAAAATAGGTGTTCAGGCGGATCTGGCAAGTAATGAATTGAGTTTACAGCAATTGCTCAATACATCAGGGCCAATTGTGATCGCAGAAAATAAATTATCACTGATGCTTACTATGCAAACAGATAGCATCAATGTTGCCAATAATCCGCAGGTGAATGTTGACCTGCAAAATATCGAGGTAGCGAACGCACGGATCGCGGTAGAAAGATCGAAAGGTTTACCGGACCTGACTTTAGGCTATAACCAACAATTTGTGATCGCCGCGTTTGATCCGGCGAATATCAACCGCGGGTATAGCCCCGGAACGCGTATTGCCGGGATTCAGGTGGGTGTCGCCCTGCCATTGTTCAATGGCGCTAACCGTGCAAGGGTAAAGGCTGAACGCTTGTCAGCTCAGGTCGCTCAAACCAATTATCAGCTAACGCAATCACAGATACTTTTGCAATACCAGCAGGAATGGCAGCAATATCTCAAGTTTAAACAGTCGGCCGACTATTATTTAGCGGGCGGACTTAAACAGGCGGATGAGCAACTTCGCATTGCGCAGGTGTCATTTAACCTGGGTGAGATCGGCTATGTTGAATACATCCAGAATATGTCAGCCGCCGTACAGGTCAAGGTGGCCTATATCGAAGCGTTAAGCCGCTTGAACCAGTCAGCTATCCAATTACAATTTATCAAAGGAGAATAACAGATGAACCATCATAAATATAAATACATCGCAATCGCCCTTTTTATAGGGGTCGCTTTTGCCTCTTGCTCGGGGGATGCAGGTACCGAAGCAAGTTCAGATACGGCAAAAGCCAAAACGGAAAAACCGGATGGCCTGGAACTTACACCGGAGCAGATGCAAACTGTTGGCATCGTGGTCGGCCCGGTCACGCAAAAGAATCTGGACTCGGTGATCAAAGCCAACGGGCAATTAGCTGTTCCGCCACAGAATAAAGCAGACGTCAGTATTCTTTCAGGCGGGATCATTGATCACATCAGCGTAATTGAAGGGCAGCAGGTCAAACGCGGACAGTTGCTGGCCACCATCAAGAACCAGGATCTGATCAGGATCCAGCAGGATTATTTAGCGGCCAAAAATAATTTCGCTTACGTCCAGGCTGAATATAGCCGGCAAAAGCAATTGCAGGAAGCAGGTGCCGGAACAGGAAAATCCTTTCAGTTATCAGAAGCTACTTACAATGCGGAACACTCCCGTCTTACCGCTTACGAAAGCCAGTTGAGTCAATTGGGCATATCACCTGGTAAAATTGCCAGCGGTCGTATCGTTTCTCAATTTCCGGTGCTGTCACCCATTGGTGGAACAGTGGGACAGATCACGGCCAATACCGGCGCGTTCGTCCAGCCTGGGACTTCCATTATGGAAGTGGTCGATAATTCTAAAATTCACTGCGATCTCACCGTATTTGAAAAAGACCTGATGCATGTTAAAGTAGGCCAGAAAGTAAGTTTCCAGCTGACCAACCAGGAAAATGAGCTCATTACCGGGACGATCAATGGGGTAAATAAATCTTTTGAGAATGAAAGTAAGGGGGTTACAGTACATGCGGTGATCAATAATAAGCAACAAAAGAACCTGATTCCCGGTATGTATGTTACCGCGCTGATCAGTACCGGCAGCAGGCTTATGCCAGCAGTGCCGGTGGACGCGGTAGTCAGGTCGGAAGGCAAACAGTTCATTTTTGCGGTCGTGCCGTCAGATGAGAAAAGCGGTACCGTGAAATTCAAAAAAGCTGAAGTCGCAACGGGTGTAACGGAACTGGGATTTGTGCAGATCAAACCGCTTCAAGATTTGCCTGCATCGGTAAAAGTGGCATTAAAAGGCGCATTTTATTTACAGTCTAAAGCTGCCGGTGGTGCAGAGGACAAATAATCATAATCACTATGAAAAAACAAACACCGGCTAAAGCGGCTGATAAAAAACAACCACGGGTTGATATCTCAACCGCCAGAGATAAAGAGGAAAAACATGATCTTCATGAGAATGAAGCAGGTCATGACCATGAACACGGTGGCCTATTCGGTAAAAATACGGAACTGATATTTGCCATTCTATCGGGAGTCTTTTTGGCTCTAGGTTTTGGACTTTCTTTTATCCATTCCCTGCCACCGCTAACCAGCACGATAGTATTCGGGATCGGCTACTTCTTTGGTGGATTCTTTACCACGAAGGAAGCTTATGAAGCCGTCAGTAAAGGACAGTTCGAGATCGACTTCCTAATGTTGGTTGCTGCTGTTGGCGCTGCATTCCTTGGCGAATGGGCAGAAGGCACATTACTGCTGTTCCTGTTCAGTTTCGGTCATTCCCTGGAGCATTATGCGATGGGAAAAGCGACTAGGTCCATCGCTGCCTTAGCAGACCTCGCACCTAAAACAGCGATCGTTCGCCGTGACGGAAAAGAAACAGAATTGCCAATCGAAGAACTGGTGATCGGCGATATCATCATTATCAAACCGAACAGCAAGATCTCTGCGGATGGCGCAGTAATTAAAGGGGAAAGCAGTGTGAACCAGGCACCGATAACCGGGGAAAGCGTACCGGTTGATAAGTCACCGGTAGCGGATCCAGACAAAGAACACGATGATAAAACCCTCAAAGCAGAAAATAAGGTATTCGCCGGAACGATCAACGGCAGCCAGGTATTGGAAGTGAAAGTAACCAAACTGGCGGCTGATTCTACCCTGTCGAGATTGGTTAAGCTGGTCAACGATACCGAGGCACAGAAATCGCCTACCCAATTATTTACGGATAAGCTTCAAATGATATATGTGCCGGTTGTACTGATCTTAGTGGTGCTTCTGCTATTTGCGTACCTGGTCATTGATGAACCTTTCAGCAAAAGTTTTTACAGGGCGATGGCGGTATTGGTGGCGGCAAGTCCCTGTGCCCTGGCTATTTCTACGCCTAGTGCGGTACTCAGTGCCATTGCGCGCGCCGCAAGAGGCGGCGTACTGATCAAAGGCGGCGGACCTTTGGAAGAACTCGGCGGATTAACAGCGATTGCTTTTGATAAGACAGGGACGCTAACCGAGGGCAAACCAGCTTTAACCGGTGTAGTCGCTTTAGCCAAATTTTCGGAAGATGAGGTTTTAGAGATCGCAATCGCCGTTGAAAAATTAAGCGATCACCCTTTGGCTGCCGCGATAGTTAAAGGCGGCCTGGAACGGTTGAAACAAAAAGATATTCCATCAGCAAAAAACCTTCAAGCAGTTACCGGGCATGGCGTTAAAGCCACGGTAGGCAGCAAAAAGGTTGTTATCGGTAATCGCAGCCTGTTTAACAAACTTTCTGAAGATATACACGCCCGGGTTGAAAAACTGGAGAAGGGAGGAAATACCACTATGCTGGTAGAACAGGAAGGCGAAATGATTGGCCTGATCTCTCTGATGGATGTTCCCCGCAAGGAAGCCAAAAGAACATTAAAGGAATTGAAAGACCTGGGTATCAAGCGCATGATCATGCTTACGGGTGACAACCAGCAGGTAGCGGAAGCTGTAGCCAAACAGATCGGGATAACTGATGCCATGGGTGGCTTATTACCCGAGCACAAAGTAAAAGCTGTGCAGGACCTGATCAAAAAAGAAAAGAAAGTAGCGATGATCGGTGACGGTGTAAATGACGCCCCCGCAATGGCTAAAAGTACCGTAGGCATAGCCATGGGTGCGGCAGGATCTGATGTGGCCCTGGAAACCGCGGATATAGCCTTAATGGCCGACAGGCTTGACCACCTGCCGTTTGCCATCGGGCTAAGCCGCCAGTCCCGCCGGATCATCAGGCAAAATCTGGTGATCAGTTTAGGGATGGTCGCTGTTCTTATACCTTTGACCATTTTGGGTATTTCCGGCATCGGCCCGGCGGTTATCGGCCATGAGGGGTCAACCCTGGTGGTTGTTTTTAATGGGTTACGTTTATTAATTTACCAGAATAATCGAAAATAGACATGAATCGTAGATACGCGGATGGAATGCAAACGTTTTTAAGCCTGTAAATTATAGTCAAAAGCCATTATTTCACTACAGGCAAAAATAGCTGAAACTTGCCGCTGCAGTGCAAAAGGCTCATCAGGTAGAGTAACCCGCCATAATATCGATCACCGATATTTTGCGGTACCGGTAAATCCCAAAGTGCTTCTACGAATTCTTTGGCTTTAGGGTGGTCGGAAGCCAAACTGGCGACAGCGTTCGTAGAGACCAACCCTGCAGGATGGCCTGCTCTGATCATTTCGCCTTCTTTGGCGTAGACGCTTCCATAAGTTTGGATGCCCTGCCGGTAGAAGAATGCTTGTATCCTGTAACTTAGTTCTTTTTCACGAACATCCTTATGCCACCAGTTCCAGTCAACGCTCCAATTCATAGCTGTTCGCCAGGCATCATAAGCAAAGTGATCAGCATCTGGGTTATAACTGGTGTGAACAGGTTTACCGTCGAAGTCAGCGTAATCACTTGACAAGCCGGTTGAAGGATTTGTTGTTTTTTGAAAATAAGCCCGGCTGGTATCAGCAGCAGCGGCCCAAAAGCTACGATCCGCTTTTGGGCCGCAAAGCGCCCATAACTCGTAAAAGGCAGGTAAATGATAAGAAGGGTCCGAAAATGCGGCGTTTTTATTTTGGGGTACAAACAGGATCATTTTCTTTTCCTCATTGACCATGGTGTGTATTGGGTGGTGCCGCATTTGGTTAAGGATCTTGTCAGCCCAGGCTTGGTAGTTGTAGATCCCCGTACCATTGCCCCAGCGCCCGGCGGCCATATATAAGGCCGTGACAATATATTCCTCACCATCGGGTGCCGGCCCTTCAGCATTGCGGACACCGTTTTGTTGCACAGACCAGGCAAAATATCCTTCAGCGTGATGTCCCGGCTGTTCGATGTACATGTAGGTCATCGCATAGTTCCAAAGCGCATCGAATTCAGCCTTTTTGTTGAGCTGTAGTGTGATCATCATACCATAGGACATACCTTCGCTCCGGACATCCTGATGCAGGACATCAAGTATATAAGCTAAGTTTCCAAGATGATTATTACCTGCTTCAAAGTAGATAGCCTGGCTTGCACGATCTCCATAAAATAGCTGGTCAAACGCCTTGTTTATCTTAAAGCTTATTTCCCTGTCGGTATACCCGTTAATTTTAAATAAATTAGTATAAACACCTTTGACAAAAGCCCCATTTCTTTTCAGGGAATGGGGCTTTTGTTGCGCCGTGGCTTGGCTACCTAAGACGGACAGCAAGAAGATGAGGCAATAAGCTTTGTGCTTCATGAAGGAATTTTAGCGTTAAATTAATCAATCCCAGCACATCGAAATAAACTTAAGCAAATCAGTTACCTAAACGAAAGTCCTTAACGCTTTGCTGGTCCAGGCTGATGTCTTCGAAGTGGCTAACCGTGCCGTTATCGATCGGGCATTGTGCGCTGAAGCCTACCCATATTTTTGCCGGATAGTTATTTTTGTATAATCGCACCAGGTGCCAGGTTTTTTTGTCTGTTGAGTAATAGCTGGCTACGGTGCGGGTATCAGATGAGATCTTCATGTAAACGGAAGGATCGGTCACTACATCATGATTATTATCATCGGACGTTCCGATCGTGCGAACAGAGACGATCCGGTGATTGCCTCGCTCATCCTGCTCAAAGCATAGTTTTTGCCAGAAATTGTCATGAACATAAATATAGAGTACCCCCGCATTGTATAAGCCCTTCTCAGTAAATCCGGGAGCTACTTTGGAGATGAAAGTAAATGCCTTCGTATTATCCACTTCCGATAGTAGTATTGGGGCGGTATTGTTAGAAAGCTTATCGTCATTCGGGTCGCAGAAGTAATCTTTTTTTGCGCCGACGCTGAAAGTGACCTTGCCGTTCGCGTCAACTTTGGTCAGGCTGTCGGCATTATTGACCGATTTGGTAAAGTGTACCCCGGAAATTGTTTTGTCGCAGGGGGTGCCTTTGACTTGCGCTGAATCCTTTTTAGCACTGGTTTCTGCCGTCGCTGTTTCGGTAGCCGGTGACTTTTTTTGTTCGCAGCTGGAAATCGTTATCATAAGGCTCATTAAAATAATGGATGGCAAAAGAGATTTCATACAATACGCTTTAAGTAATATCAAAGAATAGGTTAATTTTGACAAGCAAATGTAACGGCTTTTCAAGCTTTTGCAATGCTTATAATTAGCCATTTTTTTGACGTCATCTATGAACAACCTATCCTCTTATGCCGAGCTCTGTTCCCAAATGCTGGATCAAACATTTGCGGCTCCCCCGCAAGAGGGGGCTTTACTGGCGCAATACCAGCAAATGATCAAAGCTTACGTAAATGTAGAAAATAGCGTAGCTGTTCTTTCCGACCTGAAAGCAGACTGCAGCTATATTTATGCCGGAAACTTCGGCTTGTTTTGGGGGTTGCCATCAAACGACTTTGTGATCGATTCCGCTTTTGAAGAGCTGATCTTTAATAAGATCCATCCGGATGACTTAATGGAGCGGCATGTTTTCGAACTGCGTTATTTTCAGTTTCAAAAAGACCTGCCGATCGATGAACGTGTAAAATACAGCACGATCAGCCGACTCAGGGCAAAAGATCCGCAGGGCAAATATGTTTTTATTACGCACCGGACCATTTATCAGAAGAGTTTTTCGGATGGCAGTATCTGGCTGGCAACCTGTATTTACTCACCATCGGCGGATCAGCAACCACATCCGGGTATAGCAGGGAAAATTATCAATAACGAAACCGGTGACATCGTTAGCAGCGATATCTACCGGGACTACGACAAAAGCCTGCTTAGCAGGCGGGAACTTGAACTGCTTACACTTGTTGCACGGAGTCTGATCAGTAAAACAATTGCAGACAATCTGCATATCTCAATAAATACGGTCCATCGCCACCGGCAAAACATCATCAGGAAAATGAAAGTGGTGAATATCACGGAAGCGGTAAAAACGGCTTTCCTGATGGGGATCATCAGCTAAGCGGAAGGCATCAGACCTTATAGGCATAAAGGTACATCTTGATTAATTAGCCATAAAAACGCCTAATTGACATTCTGTTCATCCGAAGGCAAATAGAAACTAAACCGCGTGCCGCGGCCTAATTCACTTTCTAATTCTATCTTTCCACCATTGGCTTCCGCGAATTCCTTGCATAACATCAGGCCAATGCTGTTCCTCTTTTCTTGGGCAGTGCCTTCCTGGCTTTGATTATTCCTTTCAAAAATACGCTGCTGTGCACCCTTTGCAATGCCCACGCCGTTATCTTGCACATGGATCGCATTAAATCCGGCTGGCTGGTTCAAGCTGGCCGAGAACCTGATTTCGCCACCACGTTGAGTGTATTTGATCGCATTAGCCAGTAAATTCCGGATAATAAAATCTACCTGCGTACTGTCCCCAAAGATGCTTATCTCATTAGGCGTTTCATCAGTTACCTTGATCATCTTCTGCAAGGCAGGGTTCTTGTAAAGTTCGACATTTTTCAAGATCATTTCTTTGGCATTAAAAACAGAACGGTTGTATTTGGTTCCTTTTAACTGTGATTTTCCCCAGATCAGGAGTTTATCCAGGATCTCCAGGGTAGCTTTACTCTGATCTTTTAACTGGGGTATAAAAGCGATAAAGTCTTCAGCGGATAAATCGTTTTCCTCCGCTGCTTCCATCAAATTCACGATGGTCGCGATAGGTGACCGCAGGTCGTGGCCGATAATAGAAAAAAGCTTGTTCTTGAATTCATTCTGCTGATCGAGCGCTTCCTTTTGCTGCCTTAAAATGTCTTTACGTTTCAACAGTTGCCGGTTTAAATTACGCATCTTCAGGTAAAACATAATTAAGGTTAACGTAATGAATAACAAGGCCACTCCAGCGGCCAGTATAACATTTCGGTGATTGCGCATCTGCTGGTTGTTTATCTCAGACCGCTGCAACTTGATCGTTGCATTGGCCAGGTCATAGTTGGATTGCAAGCCTGCGATATCTTTGGCTTTTTTCAAGGTAAAGAGGCTATCCTGTAACTTGATCTTCCTTTCCAGCGTATATTCAGCTTCCTTATACTTTCCTTGTTGTTTATAGAGATCGACAATCCCTTGATAAACTTCCATCATCAGGTAACGTTGGTTGATCTCCCGGCTGATCCTAAGGGCCTGGTTCAACAAAAGCCTGCTGCTGTCCGGCTTGTCCCTGCTTAATACCGAAGCCAGGCTGATCAGCGTGTTAATTTCGTACTCTTTCAAGTGACGTTCCCGGATCAGTACCAGTGCTTCGCTTTCCAGCCTGGCCGCGGCTTTAAAATTCCCTAACTTTTCATAAGCGGCCCCCGCATTGCTAAGCAGTAAAATACGAACGTCCGCCCATTCGGGCTTATTGATTATTTTGAGCCCGTCTGAGAAAAACTTAAGCGCGGTCCTGAAGTCATTGCGGTAAAAGTAAATAATGCCGGTATTATTTAACAGGGTTCCGGTACGGCTGGTTGCCGGAGCATGTTTATCCAACGCTAAACCCATTCTAAAGTAATCCAATGCCTTATCCAGCTCCTTGATCTGTTGATTGACTACGCCGAGTTTGATATAAGCCTGTATTATCCCGCCAGTGTCCCTGGCTGTCTCGAAAGTCTTTAAAGCCGTTAAAAATTGCTTTGTTGCCTCGGGGTAGTCTCCCTGTTTGATCGCCCAGGCCCCGAGTCCGTTATGGACCGAGGCGATGTCCTTTTTTCGCCCGGTTTGCTCAAACAAGATCATGGCAGTACCGAATTTTTGCTTCGCTGCGTCCATCTTTCCCTCGTTGAGGTCCAGTTCCGCTAAAAAACGGCTGAATGCAGCTTTACCGTAAACATAATTTAGTTTTTCAGAAAGTTGCAATCCCTGACGTGCGTAAATTCCTGCTGAATCCGGTTTAATATTCCTGTAATATTCCGTAATGGATTGGATAATTAGCGCTTTGCTGGTGTCTGCCGGTGCTTTTTTCAGCTTTAGCAATAATGAAGGAAGCTTGTTTTGCGCCATCATTTGAAAGCTGCCGAAAAGGCACAGTAGCAGAAGTGTTTTTGCTTTCATATCACGTTTTGTATACCTGCGAAACTTTCCGAATATAAATAAACGAAATAATTATCATAACGCTTATTTTGCCAGCAGGGAAACCTCCTCAATATAGGAATAATTAATTGGAATGAATCTAAATAATGATACTGCGGAAACTATATTCAATAAGCTTTACCTTTGCGCCAATGTTTAAACGGTTTACCGCCATATTGCTACTTGTAACACTGATTAGTTCAAACTTTTCATTGTTCATGGTTTATGCCGGGTTCCAAATGAACCAGAAGTATATCACAGAAACGCTTTGTATTAATAGAAGTCGCCCATGGATGCACTGTAATGGCAAGTGCTATTTCATGAAAAAAATCCACCAGGCTGAGGAAAATGAGAAAAAGCAGGAGGCGAAGGATAATTTAACCCGTCTGGAAGTTTCTTTTTTTCAGGAGCCATTTCAATTTTCTTCTATTGCCCCCACAATATTGGAAACCGTTAAAAGCAGTTTTCCCGCTTACACTTATCAATACAGCAGCCGCTATATTGAAAGCATTTTCAGACCACCCAAGCAACAGATCGCTTAATCTCCATTCTATTTTAATGTATCGTTAAGGCACAGTTACAGGCTGTGTCTGCTATGCAATTATTTATTTAGCTTAGGTTATGCCTGCATGATGTGCTGTGCATTTTCGATGGCTATTACAGTGATCTGATGAAATTTTTATATACTTTTTTAATCTTATTATTTACTATACCCGCCATCGGGCAAACGATAAAGGGAAACATTACTTCCACAAACGGAGAGCCTTTAAGCAATATCAGCGTTAAACTAGAAGGAACCGGTAATGGCACCCGAACCGAAGAGAACGGCGATTTTGTATTGCGCAATATTAAGCCGGGTACTTATACCCTGATTGCTTCAGGCATCGGTTACACCGCCAGCAAACAAAATCTTGTCGTAGTTACCGGGAAAAACAATTTTTTAACCCTTGAACTAAATAAGGCTACTCAACAACTTTCGGAAGTCATTATTGGAAGCCGCAAGAACCGTCAGCGGGACAAGGCCAGCAGTATTACCTCAAAGTTGCCATTAAGCAACATTGAGAATCCGCAGGTGATCAACACGGTGTCGAACCAGGTCATCACCGAGCAGGCTGCCACCGACCTCAACAGCATCATCAAAAATATTCCCGGTGTGGTGAAAGGATGGTCATCGGTATCAGCTTATTATACCAGCCGTGGTTTCAATACCCGAAACTACATCCGCAATGGCGTAGCCGGTTATGTAACTGCGGATATGGATATGGCCAACGTGGAGCAATTGGTTGCCGTAAAAGGCCCTTCCGGCACTTTATTCGGTAGCACTTTGGTTTCTTTTGGAGGGTTACTTAACCGCATTACCAAAAAGCCCTTTGATACGACCCATGTAGAAATCAGCTACCAGGCAGGGAGCTATGACCTAAACCGCTTTACAGCGGATATCAATACCCCGCTGAATAAGGAAAAAACTGTTCTATTACGCGTAAACGCCGCCCAGCACTACGAGGGTAGTTTCCAGGATGCAGGATTTATTCGCAGCACCTTTATTGCACCAAGCCTTTTTTATAAAGCAAGCGACCGGCTGAGCTTTTCGCTCGATGCGGAGTTCTACAATCGTGAAGGGACTTCATTACCGCAGATCACGTCAGTCGGCCCGATACAGACCGGATCAACCAAGACATGGGCCAGTAACCCATCACAATTGCCTTTAGAATATAACAGATCTTATGGCAATAATAGCGTGACGCTGAAAGATCCGAACCGCAGTGTTTACGGACAGGTGAATTACAAAATTTCTGACCAGTGGACTTCTCAAACTAACCTGATCCGTACCAGCGCGGAGAACACAGGCAACTACTTAACTTTTACCTTGCTAAAAGGCGACAGTTCTTTAGTGCGTAATGTATCCAATTACCCGACGAGCTTGTTTACCATCAGCCAGGTACAACAAAACTTTATCGGTGATTTCAGCATTGGAAAAGTTCATAACCGCCTGGTTGTTGGTTTGGAGTTCTATCAGAACGCATCGGCATTCTCATCCAATGCACTAAATGGCAGAGGTGGCCGGAAAGCATTTGATACCTTAAGCATCAAACATGCGATGCCCAATTATGAACTGATCAGCCCGGCAAGTATCGCTAACAAACTGAACGGCCTTGCCGCGACGTATTCCTCATCAAAATTAAATACCTATGCGGCCTATGCTTCTGACGTAGTGAATATAACCGACCGGTTATCGGCGATGCTTAGTCTAAGGGTTGACCGTTTCAATAATAGCGGAACAACCAATGTAACGACTAACGTAACCACCGGCAATTATGACCAGACGGCTTTCGCGCCGAAGTTTGGCTTAGTTTACCAGGTCGTTAAAGATCGGGTATCCCTGTTTGGTAATTATAATAACGGCTTTCAGAATGTGGCACCGACAACCCAGCCGGACGGAACGGTATCAACGTTCAAACCACAATATGCCAACCAACTCGAAGGTGGTATCAAAGCGGAACTGGCACATGACCTGTTGAGTGCTACCGTCAGCTATTACAGCATCAAAGTAGAGAACACCTTAAGACCGGACGTAAGCCGCCCGACCTTTACCGTACAGGAAGGTTCGCAGTTTAGCAAAGGCGTGGAAATAGACCTCCATTCCAGGCCGTTAACGGGCTTATTGATCAACGCAGGGTTTGCCTACAACGACAGTCAGTTAACTTCTGCCGACGGCACGGTCAATGGACTGCGCCCGGTTAATTCAGGGCCGGATAAAACGGTGAACTTTTACGCCAGTTACAGCCTGCCGTTCTCAGAACTGCAAGGTTTAGGGGTCGGTTTTGGCGGTAATTATGCGAGAGGCAACCGGATCGTCAATAACACCACCAACGGACAATTTTACCTGAACAGCTATACGCTTCTTAACAGCGCCGTATTTTATAACCGTCCGCGCTACCGTTTTGGTATCAATGTAGATAACATGGCGAACAAGCAATTCTACAATGGCGGCTTCGGAACGATCACGCCCGGTATGCTGCGCAGATACATCGCCACTTTAACTCTTAAATTCTAAATCGACTATGAAAAAGATACTTTTATTAAGCCTGTTCATTAGCTTCTCGATCATCGTTAATGCACAGATGACTACACCAACCTTTACCAAAAGATTGAATGTGGCTGTATTTGTTTACCCCGGCGTTGGATTGGGTGACCTGCAAGGGCCGGTAGATATTTTCACCAAAGCCAATGGCATCACCAAAGGACAGTACCATGTTTACACGGTTGCACTCAAACCAGGAACCGTTACCACCCAAGGCGGCACATTGAAATTCACACCCGATTATACGACAATCGATATGCCCAAACCGGATATTTTGGTGATCCCCGGAGGTACGGTAGGTTTAGCGGATTCCATGCGTCATGACCAGCAGGTTATTGGATTTATTCAGCAATACCGGGATAAAGTGGAAGTGATGATGTCGATTTGTACCGCGGCGTATTTTGTAGGCCAGACCGGCGCGTTTGACGGTCACAAGGTGACTACTCATTTTTTCCAGGCAGACGATTTACAATTACAGTTCCCCAAATCAACCGTGATCAGGGATGTTCGTTTCGTGGATGAAGGCAAATTGGTTACCGCATCGGGCGTAACCTCCGGTATTGATGCTTCACTTCACATGGTCGCCCGTTTTAGCGGCGAACGGGTCGAAAAAATGGTGGAGGGCGCGATCCAATACACCATGCACGAGCAGGACAAATGGCCTGGAGCATTGGGCGGAATGAAATTCGACCGTGCCAGGCGTGAAAAAATGGGACTACTCAGGCCCGTAAGCAACTAACCTTATTCAATTATGAAAACAACTTTAAAACTACTCACGATCATATTCAGCTTATTTACTGTCACTTCATTTGCACAATCAGCAAAAGTACAGGGTGTTGTTACAACCACCAGCGGAGAAGCCATTGTTAAAACAACGGTTAAATTATTGAATACCAATTATGGTGATCTTACAGACAGCCAGGGCAAATACAGCATTAATAATTTACATGAGGGGAATTACACCATCAGTATTTCAGCCGTCGGCTACGCGTCGCAATTAAAAAGCTTTGAGTTAAAAAAAGGTCAGGTGTTGACTCTTGATTTTAAGCTGGCGGAAAGCAGCAGCCAATTAAACGAGGTGACCGTATCATCCGAAAAAAGGCAGGAGGCTATCCAAAAAATCCCGGCAGCGATCACTTCTTTAGATGCCAAACAGATCAAGGATTATCGCTTATGGGATATTACGAACCTGACAGCCATTGCACCCAATTTATTCGTTGTGGAACATGGTAACAGTACCAGCTCTAACTTCTTCAACATTCGCGGGGTCATGGGATTCTCCAATGAGCAGGCAGTGGCTACCTATGTGGATGGTGTTTATCAATTCGATTATTTTTCTGCCCCACCGCTGTTTAATGATGTGCAAAGCATCGAGATCCTGCGCGGGCCGCAGGGAACCTTATACGGGCGAAACGCTTTTGGCGGTGTGGTTAACATTACGACCAAACAACCCGGCAATACACCTTCCGGTTATGCGGAAATGACTTTAGGTAATTACGGCCAGCAGCGTTATACGGTCAGCCTTTCAGAACCTCTAATAAAAGACAAACTGTTTGCGAGCGGTTCATTTACCTATAACCACCGTGGTTCGATCTATTACAACGAATTTACCAAAAGCGGCTTTGACCGCAGAGAGGATTATTCCGGCAATTTTAATTTACGTTACCTGCCATCTAAACAATGGTCGCTTGCCCTAAACGTTAAAACAGAAAACGATAATGACCGGGGTAGTTTTCCCTGGGTGGGCTCTATAGAAGATGTATTTTCCAAACCATACCAGGTAAACACGAACAATACCAATGTCGAACGCCGGAACAACTTCAATACTTCGCTGGCGGCTAGTTACTACGGCAAAGACTTTAACTTTACTTCTGTATCATTTTATATCAACTGGCACGAGTATTACGAGGGTCGAGGCGTTGATTATGACTTCAGCCCTTTAGACGCGATTAGTACCGCTCCAGATCAGCGTCAGCATATCTTCGCACAGGAGATCCGTCTTTCTTCACCGTCCGCAAGTGCAAGCAAGTTAAAATGGGTAGCCGGGGCTTATGGGTTTACGCAAAATCTGCACATGATTACGCCGACATTTTATGGGCCGGATTATGTGCAGTTTGATCCGACTTCCGGTGCACCATTTACCACCATCGGTAACAGCCACGGCAACAATAAAGGCTACGCATTCTTCGGACAGGCCACTTATTCTTTAACCAGTCAATTGGACTTCACCGCAGGCATACGTTATGATCACGAAGATCGCGGGCTTAGCCAATATACCGATTATCAAAAAGATCCTGCACCTGCAACATTGTTAACACCGAATGCAGATTATAGGGCCAGCTTTAACGCGTTGACCCCAAAATTCGTGTTGAGTTATAAAATACAGGAGAATATGCTGCTTTACGGTTCGTATGCAAGGGGCTTCCGTGCAGGCGGCTTAAACACCAATGCGACCGATCCGGCACAAGTCCCTTACCAGCCGGAGCATTCTGACAATTACGAGATCGGCTGGAAGAACATGCTTTTCAACAACAAGCTTAAATTCAACCTGACCGCATTTTATTTAGAACAGCATAACCAGCAGATCAGTACCGCGATGGACGGTATCAACGCATTGATCCTGAATGTTGGCGAAATGCACAATAAAGGCGCAGAACTGGAAGTAACGGCCCTGCCCGTAAAAGGCCTGCAAATTGATTGGAATGCCAGCTATTCTCATGCGCGTTATGCCTCGCTGTTACTATATAGTGCGGATGCAAAAGCAGTAGTAAACTATAAAGGCGATCAGCCCATCAATACGCCGCCAATCAGTTCGATGCTGGCTGCACAGTACACTTATGATTTCGCGGGCAGCAAACAAAAATTAGCGGCTTTCGTCCGTGGTGAATATCGTTATATCGATAAATATTACTTTGATTTTGTGAACGGTTTAAGTCAGCCAGCTTATAGCTTGTTCAATGCTAAAGCAGGAATTAGTAGTAAAAACTTTGAATTGAACTTCTGGGCGCGGAACATCACCGATAGGAAATACGTGGCTTACGGCTCTTTCGGTACCTTCCTTTTAGGAAGCCCGAGAACTTACGGTACGACTTTGATCGCCAAATTTTAAATGGAAGATCTGATGAAAAAACTATTTTTTGCAGCAACCCTCATCTTGATGATTGCCGCGTGTAAAGACAAATCAAAAGATACAGCTACTACCACAACAAAAAGCCATGAACAACAAATGGCAGGTATGCTCCCTGAACCTAAAGTGCAGATCAAGACAGTAGGTATCCTGCTATATGATAACTATGCGGTTTTAGATGCGATGGGGCCATACCATGTCTTAAGTGAACTAATGGGCGCTAAAGTGTTTTTTGTGGGTCGTCACAAAGGATTGATCACCACCGGTGGGGGCATGAAAGTACAGTGTGATACGTCTATTAACGAGGTAAAGCAATTAGATATACTGGTTATACCCGGCGGGTTGAACGAAACCTACACCGCAACTAAGGATACTGCTTTATTAAACTGGATTAAGGCCATTGATAAGCACTCCAAATACACCACCAGTGTTTGTACTGGTGCCTGGATACTTGCTTCGACCGGCTTGCTCAAAGGTCATGAAGCCACTACGCATTGGTTCGGTAAGCAGATATTAAAAGATCAGTTTGGGATTACTGCAGAAGACAAACGTTATGTGCAAAGCGGTAAGTATTGGACAAGTGCAGGTGTTTCTGCCGGTATCGATATGAGCCTGGGTTTGATCAACGACATTATGGGTGAAAAGTACACACAAACCGTGATGCTTGACCTGGAGTACGATCCTCAGCCACCGGTCAAAGGAGGTAGTGAGCATAATACAGATAAAACGATTGTGGAAAGTGTACGCACCATGTATAACAGTGCTTTAGAACCTTTGCTGCACCAGGAAAAAGTATCCGCAAAAGCTAAAATTGATAACGATAAAGATCCGGTTTGCGGAATGGCCTTGACTGGCTATGCCGATACGGTTCATTACAAAGGAAAGATCATTGGCTTTTGTTCAGCACGTTGCAAAGCCGGTTTTCAAAGAAACCCGAACGCTTACGAAGTACATACGAGTAATAATTAACGAAATTGATCATCAAACAACATGAAAAAACTAATCATGCTTCTTTGCGGCCTGGCCTTAACGGTTTTTGCCGCTTCTGCCAAACCAAACCCCGGTGACCCTAAAAACGCTCCTATAACAGGTAATGTAGCTATTCACTTTAAAAATGTGGTAGACGGCAAAGCCCTGAAACTGAATGATAGCCTATCATTGTATAAAAACGCAAACGGCGATGATTTTAAATTGACCACTTTTAAGTATTATATCAGCAACGTTAGCCTCATCGCAAAGAATGGAGAAAAAGTAGCCATCCCTGATTCCTACTTTTTGGTAAATGCCGCTGATTCAACAACGTTGAACCAACAGATCACCAACATACCTGAAGGTAAATATACCGGCATCATTTTTACCATTGGTGTCGATAGTCTAAGGAACTTCGCAGGAGCGCAAACCGGTGTACTTGACCCGGCCAAAGGGATGTTCTGGAGCTGGAACAGCGGATACATCTTTGTCAAACTGGAGGGGGAGTCTCCGAAATCTACGGCTAAGAAGAACCGTTTGACCTTTCATATCGGTGGTGCCAAAGCCCCCAACAATACGATCCGCACCTTTACACAAAAGCTTCCGAAGACCTTAAAGATCAATGACGGCAAACTACCGGAACTTGAACTGATCGCTAATGCAGGCGCTTTGTTCCAGGGTAAAACTACCGTAGATTTTGCCAAACTGAACTTCACGATGGGTGGGCCAAATTCAGTTGTCGTTGCGAATAATTACGCGGATGGGCTTTTTAAGATCTCCAAAGTAAAGAACTGATATGAAAGCTAAGGGAATTGTCTTTTTCGTGCTGCTTACATTTATCACTGTCAGTACGGCATTCAATTACGGGTTTAAAGGGATCAATTATGGTATAGCGGCCGATAGCGTTCGCTTCGCTGTGCCTGCCAATTTCCCTAAGCCGGTATATGATTTTAAAGACAATCCAGTAACCAGCAATGGATTCAAGTTGGGCAGAATTTTATTCTATGATCCGATCATATCCAAAGACAAGTCGATCTCCTGCGCGAATTGCCATCAGTCTTTCGCTGCTTTTGCAAACCTCGACCATGCCGTTAGCCACGGTGTGGATGAATGTTTGGGCACACGTAATGCGCCGCCGCTATTCAATCTGGCTTGGCAAAAAGAATTTATGTGGGATGGCGGCGTTCATCATATCGAAGTTTCGCCCATGAACGCCATGACCAATCCCTGCGAAATGGCGACCGACCTAAATACCATTGTGAGCAGGTTACAGCAAACGACGGCTTACCCGGTTTTATTTAAAGCCGCTTTTGGAACAATGGAGATCAATTCACAGCGCATGTTCAGGGCATTGGCACAATTCACCAGTATGCTTGTTTCCGCAAATTCAAAGTATGATAAGTATATCAGGAAAGAAAAAGGCGGCGATTTTACCGAAAACGAAACGGCGGGTTATGCATTATTCAAACAAAAATGCAGCACCTGCCACCAGGAACCGTTATTTACTGACCTTTCTTACCGAAGCAATGGCCTTGACCTGAAACCGGATGACATTGGCCGGGACAGCATCACGCACCAGGAAACGGACCGGGGTAAATTCCGTGTTCCGTCCCTGCGCAACATCGAACTGACCAGCCCTTACATGCACGACGGCAGGTTTGAGACATTAAAAGAAGTATTAGCCCATTATAATTCTGGGGTAAAGCCGACTGCAAATCTTGACCCCGCTTTACATCAAAACAATGTTTACGGTATCAGGCTGACGACACTTGAACAAAACCAGCTGATCGCCTTTCTTAAAACCTTAACCGACCGGGACTTTGTGAACGACAAGCGTTTCCAGGCACCTGAATAAAATCTCAAAATATAAACCATTTAAAAACAACAGAAATGAAAACTTTAAAAACAACAGCCTTATTTTTAGCAATGACATTGCTATCAATCGTAAACGTTAAAGCACAAAACGGCCAAACAAAACCCATCAATTCGGTGATTACCAATTACCTTTCGCTGAAGGATGCCTTAGTAAGTGGTGATGGTACAGTGGCCGAGACTAAAGCGAAAACTTTGCTGGCATCCATTGGGGAAATCCCGAAAACAGGGTTAAATGCGGATGAGGCCGCTTTGCTGCCTAAATTGGAGTTTGACAGCAGGCATATCAGCGAGGTAAATAAGATCGAGCATCAGCGTGAACACTTCGCCAGTCTTTCCAACAACCTGTACACTTTGGTTAAAAAACTGAAAGTAAATAGTAACGTGCTTTACCGCCAGTATTGCACCATGACCAAACGTTATTTCCTAAGCGATTCCGATAAAGGGAAAGACCCATATATGGGTATGGCTAATTGCAGTAAGGTAACTGAAACTTTGCCTGCGGCTAAAAAATAAATCTGAAAACGCTTAAGTTTAAACGGTGAAAAAAACGCTCCTTATCCTGATATTATTCTTTATTTCAGTACAGCTTTATTCTCAAGATAGGAATTTGTCCGGCAAAATAATTGACAGTGCAACCCAGGTGCCGATCAATGGGGTTACTATTATTTTGAATCCTGGTAATCGCACGGATATTACCGACGAAACGGGGCGTTTCTTTTTCAAAAATCCGGCAGCTTCTGTAACAACATTAACAGTTTCAGCAGTTGGTTTTCAAAAGAAAATTTACCAGCTTAAAGATTTCAAAAGCGGACAGGTCATTAGCATTGCGCAGCGACAAACACAATTATCTGATGTCGTGATCACCGCAGACAACCGCAATCCTTATAAAGCGATCAGCGAAACAGACATTAAGCTCCGAGGTGTATCTAATTCACAAGAAGTACTCCGCATTGTACCCGGCCTGTTCATTGGACAGCATCAGGGGGACGGTAAAGCTGAGCAGATCTTTTTGCGTGGCTTTGATAATGACCACGGTACGGATATCAATATGAGCGTGGATGGAATGCCGATCAACATGGTATTCCAGGCACACGGGCAGGGTTATGCTGACAGCCATTTTATTATCCCGGAAACCATAGAGAGCACCACCTATCAAAAGGGAATGTATAATGTAGAGAAAGGCGATCTGGCGGTAACGGGCTTTGTAAACTTTAATACGGCAAACGCCATTAGTTCCAATATGATTAAAGTGGAAGCCGGACAGTTCAATACTTACCGGGTTATGGGTATGGTCAACTTATTAGGTGAAAAGGCTAAAGCCAATAACCAGTCCTGGTATGCGGCATCAGAATACCGATACAGCGATAGTTATTTCGATAATCCCCAGCACTTTAAACGTTTTAATTTTTTTACTAAATATCACGGCAAGTTTGGTAATAACAATTGGTTGACGCTGACAGCATCCACTTTGTACGCACCTGGAAAGCGTCCGGCCAGATTCCTGAAAGTGCCGTTAACGATGGAACGGTTGGTTTTTATGGTGCCATTGACCCGAATGAAGGCGGGGTTACTTCCCGTACTAATGTTAATGCCCAACTATTAACTACGCTGTCTAACAATGATATCATTAAAAACCAGCTTTATTATTCCCGATATAAATTCGACCTGCATACCAATTTTACCTTTAATCTGGTAGATACTGTAAATGGTGATGAGATCAGGCAGCGGGAGGCCCGTAACTTATATGGTTACAATGGTAGTTACCAGCATGAGGGGTATATCAGCGATACCAAAGTTACGACTGAAGTGGGTGTTAATGCCCGGTTGGATATGACGACCAATTCAGAATTGTCGAACAAGGTCAATGATTTCACCGTGATCAATCCTTTCAAGTTGGGCGATATTACGGAATTGGACGCAGGTGCTTTTTTCAACGAAACGTTCCAGTTCAGTCTAAAATTCAGCTTGAATGCATTGTCAGGGCATTTTTATAGATGAACCGCTTCTGGCAATACTTCTTGGAATCGACGTCAAACAATCTTCAGATTGGAATAAATTTAAGGAACAATATTTAAGAAAATTTATTTATGAAGGAATCTTTTCAAGCGCATACGAAAGATGGTATCAGAGTCCATTACTTGATTGGTGGAAAAGTGTAACTGGTAGAAGTCTTCAAGTTTTAGATGCCAATGAAAGAGTATCGAAGATCAAAGAATTACTGGGTGACTTTGATATACTACCTCTTAAGCTGCCCCAGTCACAACATTACTCCAATTTTTGGTATTGTTGTATTTTGTCTGACGCTCCATTGGAGTCTGGAGATGTTTAATGACTATTCATATGCCAAGATATATATGGCAAGAGTCCACCTTTATTTCAATGAATTATATTATGTCTGATGGTCGTGACGCACAAAAAATAAAAGGACTTCTTGGAAGTAATTAATTAAAGATATTCGAAGATATTTTAAGCAAACAACGAGGTCGATGAACATAAAAATGATACTTAATCGATATGAGAATCTTCTGAAGAAATACTCAAAGGAATTGAATGAGGTCTTATCTTTTTACCCAAGATCATTTAGTTCCGCGTATAGTAGCTGCACACAAGCAGGCGATGAATGGCAGTATATCTGTCCGACTATAAAAAGTTACCTTGCCAGCCCAATTGGTACCTAGTCATACAATACCGCATTTGATAACAGGAACAAAGTCAAACATCGATATTACGCTTCGCATCGAAAAAGAAATAATTTTTAGTGTCGGCAGCGAGCGACATGTTCAGGATCCATTATCTCAATTAGGTTCGTTTAATTTGATTCTAGAAGTGGATGAATATACAGCATCTTGGCATTTAGATCGGCATGACGAAGATCTTTCACCAGGGGGAAAATTTGATTATATTCATCCGTTATATCATTGGACGTTCGGAGGATTCCATATGGAAGGCAAGCATGGAGGAAATGATGAAGTATTTGGCCAAGCTAGCAGGATCACCATAAGGCATGTTTTTCATTTGCTCATAAGCTGCCTCTTTAAAGCCCTCGTAAGCATCAATAGCTTCGCTTCTCACGCTTGATGATCCGGTAAAATCAGTACTGTAACCGATTGGTTCGATCAGGGTTGTCTTGATGCCTATGGTTCCGGTGGGTCAATAAAAACCAGTCATCTTTAGGCTTGGAGTTTTCGGCGTAAAGCTATAGCTCTTAGCCTAAAGAATACTGCTAAACAGGCATCCTCATGGGAGGTTAAGCTCCTTATTCCAATGCTCCCGTATCTTATAGGATCATCCTGGGAGATAGATCCTGATTAAGAGATCGGAACATTAAAAAGGAATAATGCTGTATTAATAACTAAGGCTTTGCCGGCTTCCTAACTATTGACCAGTAACCGCTTTACAACCGGGGCTTAATTCAGCGATCTGTATTCATTAGGCGTATAGCCAACCCGTTGCTTGAACAAACGCGTAAAATGCTGCGGATATTTAAAGCCTAATTCATAAGCGATCTCACTTACTGACTTAGAGGTATCGAATATTTTCTCTTTGGCTACATCCATCGTCTTCAACTGGATGTATTCCTGGGCAGATTTGCCTGTTTCCTTTTTGATCAGGTCACCGAAGTAATTAGCCGATAGGTTGAGTTGGTCCGCACAGTAAGTAACAGAGGGTAACCCCAGGTCTTTAGGTTTGCCCGATGCAAAATAGTCATTCAGCAACTCCTCGAATTTTTGAAGGATGCCCTTATTGACGTTTTCACGTGTGATAAACTGCCTGTCATAGAAGCGCACGCAGTAGTTAAGCAAAAGCTCGATGTTGCTAACGATCAATGTTTTGCTGTGTTTATCGATGCCGCGTTGCAGTTCATGCCTGATCTTGTCATAGCAATCAAAGATGATCTTACGCTCGCTTTCGGATAAGTGGAGCGCTTCATGCACTTCATAGGAAAAGAAGTTATATTCGGTAATGTGACGGCCAAGCGAAGTGCCCCTTAAAAGATCGGCATGAAAAACCAATGCTTGTCCTTTGGGCTGATAAAGCTCGCCATTGTTTTCCACACCGATCACCTGGCCAGGTCCTACGAATACTAAGGTTCCTTCTTCATAATCGTAATAATTACAGCCGTAATGCAGATCACCGCATTTGATCTCTTTCAGAAATACAGCGTAAAAACCAAAATTGCTGCGTTGGTTCTGTCTTTTGTCGGCCTTTGAGAGGTCAACAATATTAACCAGCGGATGCAGGGTTTCGTTGTTGTTAAGCGCGTTGTACTGACCGACAGACTCGATTCGGGTTACATTTTCCATTTGCTTTTTTTTATCTGAATCAAAGATAGTTATACGGTAAGTGATTTGTTCATGCGCCGGTTCCAATCAGTAATAATGGTAGGTAATCCAGTGATCTGTATAACAAAATGCCCAAAATTACGGCCGAACTTTGTTCCTATCAAAGAATAGGTTTATAAAACATATACAAAATGGAAAATAGAAAATTAGGAAATAGCGGCCTGGAAGTATCGGCCATCGGGTTTGGGTGCATGGGTTTAAATTTCTCCTATGGTCATGCACTGGCTAAGCCGGAAGCCATCGCCCTGATCAGAGAAGCGGTTGAACAGGGTGTCACCTTATTTGATACTGCGGAAATGTACGGCCCCTTTACGAATGAAGAAATCGTTGGTGAGGCACTTGCCCCATTCCGTAAAGAGGTGGTTATTGCCACCAAATTCGGTTTTAATATCGTGGATGGTAAAAATACCGGAGTAAACAGCAGGCCGGAGCATATCATTCAAGCGGTAGAAGGTTCACTGAAACGGCTTAATGTAGAGGTGATCGATCTGCTTTATCAACACCGTGTAGACCCCAATGTACCTATCGAAGATGTCGCAGGTACGGTTAAGGATCTGATCAGTGCAGGTAAAGTTAAATATTTTGGCCTTTCGGAAGCGGGAGTTGATACGATCCGTAAAGCACATGCTGTTCAACCCTTATCTGCCGTACAAAACGAACACTCGATGTGGACCAGGAAACATGAAATTAATGTATTCCCGTTATTGGAAGAATTAGGCATCGGCCTGGTAGCTTACAGCCCGCTGGGCAAAGGGTTCCTGACCGGTAAGATGAGCGGCGACACTAAGCTGTCTGAAAATGATTTCAGGAAGTTACTGCCAAGGTTTACACCCGAAGCGATGGAGGCAAACCAGGCATTGATCGATCTGCTTAACCAAGTGGCGCAGCAGAAAAAAGCTACACCGGCACAGATCGCCCTGGCGTGGGTTCTGAGCAGGAAGCCCTGGATCGTTCCGATCCCAGGTACAACAAAATCAAGCCGTCTGAAGGAAAACTTAGGCGCAGCCAACATCGCGTTAACCGCCGCCGATCTCCAAAGCCTGGAAGCTGCATTGGAAGAGGTGAAAGTCGAGGGAAACCGTTATCCGGAAAACCTGGAGCAAACAACCGGATTATAAGCTTGGCAACAAATGCCGCACTCTCCCTTTCATTTGCCCAAATACTAAACCAATGAAAAAAAGAACGCTGTTCATGATCATGGCTATGACCCTGCTTTTATCAAGTTACGCGCAGGGCCAGCGGGCAAGTTCCGTGAACCCAAATCTGGCGGGTAAAAATATACTGATCGTTTATCTCTCCCGGACAAATAATACCAAAGCGGTAGCACAAATTATACAGGATCAGGTAGGCGGGGCAATCATTGGGCTTGAATTGGAAAAACCGTATCCCCAAGATTACAAAGCCGCGGTAGCACAGGTCGAAAAAGAAAACGAAACAGGCTATTTGCCACCATTGAAAACAACAATTGGCAATATGGGAAAGTACGATATTATTTTCGTTGGCTTTCCTACCTGGGGCATGCAACTGCCGCCACCCATGAAGAGTTTTTTGCATCAATACAACTTAGCAGGCAAAACGATCATTCCATTCAATACCAATGCGGGATACGGTATCGGATCGGCGTTCCAAACGGTGAAAGCACTTTGCCCTGACAGCAAAGTGCTGGAAGGTTTTACGATGAAAGGCGGGATAGAACGCGACGGCCAGTTACTGGTGATCAAAGGAGATTATCAAATTCAGGCGGAGGCAGATGTGAAAAAGTGGCTGGCTAAACTGCCCATCACCAGTAATAATGGTAGGTAATGCAGTAATGTGTATAAGCAGTAAGTGAAGCAAACAGCAGACCTTTGTCTTACGGAATTAGTAATAACAAAAGCTGTTAAGCAATTAAATCATTAAAAATGAAAAACAATAAAGACATCATCGTATTGACCGGAGCCGGTCAGCTGGGCATGGCTATTGTCAGGAGGATGGGCTATGGAAATAAAATTTTTGTAGCAGACTGGAAGCTGGAAAACGCACATGCCATCGCTAAAACATTGACCGAAGCCGGCTTCGACGTAGTGCCTGCCGAAGTAGACATTTCATCGAAAGAGTCTGTTCTGAAATTGATCGCAGCCGCGCAGCAAGAAGGCGAGATCTCTATGTTTATCAACGCGGCGGGCGTATCACCGAGCCAGGCATCCATTGAGCATATACTGAAAGTGGATCTGTATGGAACATCAATGTTATTGGAAGAATTCGGGAAGGTGATCAAAACGGGAGGAACAGGTGTTGTCATTTCCAGTCAATCCGGTTACCGGATGCCTGCTTTGACTGCCGATGAGGACAGGCTTTTGGCCACAACACCAGTTGAAGAGTTGCTGCAGCTGGAAATGCTGAAACCTGAAAATATCAAAGACACCCTTCATGCTTACCAGATG
>Ga0116227_10003954_pt1 | contig 32483 bp, 30 predicted proteins | sample S1TSphgellanicum_FD_89693 | JGI IMG/M metagenome (GOLD analysis project Ga0116227, IMG submission 89693) | Host-associated microbial communities from peat moss isolated from Minnesota, USA - S1T2_Fb - Sphagnum magellanicum MG | ecosystem: Host-associated > Plants > Peat moss > Unclassified... | reverse complement strand
GGATTATATCATATTAACTTTGTTAGGGTTTTGGTTATTGGATGATAAGTTTTGACGTGGGTGGGATTATATCATATTAACTTTGTTAGGGTTTTGGTTATTGGATGACAAGTTTTGATGGGGGTGGGATTATATCATATTAACTTTGTTAGGGTTTTGGTTATTGGATGATAAGTTTTGACGTGGGTGGGATTATATCATATTAACTTTGTTACACATTAAATTATGGACTAGGTTTCCTACGGGAGTAGTTGAGGCAAGTGACTATTCATGGTAACTAGTGCACTCAAGCTAATTACCAGACATTACCATGCAATTGAGATGCCCTTTTTCAACCATGAAGGGAGGGGTTTAGGAATTTTCATCCAAAAAGTGAAGGATTATGGATGAAAATTAGCTCATGCTAACTAGGTCACCACCGAAACCGAGGGTAAAGGTTATGACATGTAATTTCTGACCTGATACCCAATCCAAGGGTTGAGATTCTCTTTAGGGTTGGTTATGTCATTTTGGGGTTACTCATGACAAAATTATCATCCATCCATTTTGCTTGTTTCTGGTTTTTTTAACAAGCTGATGCAAAAAGAGAGATTTTTCTAGACATTGCCCAAATGTCAAATGTTTTTCTTTCTTTTGGGGGAAATTGATCGGAAAAAAATAAATTAAATAAATTTTTTTTAAATTATATAAAAAATTATATAATATTCTAATGCCACAAATTTCAATGTTGCTTAATGGCTAATGACTTGTTATTACTTGCTTGAATGTTTGGTACTAGTGTTGCATGATTCTTTGAGTTTGTTGTAACCTCCAATTCTTTGTTTTCAAAAAATGTTCAAAATCAAAGACTGCCTTAATTTTGGGTTTTTGAAAAAAATTCAGAAATATATAACAATTGTGGGGGTGCAATTAATGATTTTTTTCAAAGAATGAGTGGTTGAGTGTAGGTTCTATAACATGTTCTTTGATTTTTTTTATTGTGGGTATATTCAAATTCTTTGAATTTATTTTTTAATTGTTGGTCAATGGTGCATAAACCCAACCTTTACCTTTAAGATCAACAAAAAAAAAAATTTATCACAAATCAAAATCAAAAGGTATTTCACTTAAAATTTTGAAAATATATATTACATTAAATCTTAACTTTTACCAATGTTAATTTCTCTCTATCATCACCATACAATCTAAATTATTGTAAATTACACAATAATTAGAACAATCTTATGATCAAACATCAAACTAGGCACAACACAATCATTCACACACAACCACATTTACAATCATGCTTTATATTTGTAATTTAAATAAAACTTAGACTTTAAATTTATTAGCAATTATTTTCTTAGGACATCCAAACATCAACCAATAGATTGACAAACAACCCAAACACATCAAACTTCTATCACTTGCAAAAAACAAGGTTGCTTGTGAGTTAAGAACTTCTTAAACCATAAAAACAATAAATAACAAATACATTATTCTTATGAGAACATTCATTGGAACCTTTTATCTATGATCATTTACCTAAATATTTCTCATTTTATTTACATCTACTGAAAAACATAATAGCACTCCAAAACGCAACATGAGTGAAGGTGATAAGAAAAACTTTTACCTTGTGATACCTTGTGTGATTTTAGATTTTTTTTATAGGATGGAATTGTTTGGCTCTTTAAAAAAAGGAAAAATATTGTAATAAAAAATGGATTGAAGCCCAAATCAATTAAACAAGATTGGTAATATACATACCCTTGATATAACTTTGCCAATAACATTTTTAGCACATGTGTGATACCATTACTCTAAAGTATTTCAAGAATATGATAAAGGATAATTGTTCCACCAAACCCACAACCCAATTATTAGTATTGGCCTTGATGTAATGAATCTACCAAAAATACCATTTGAAATTTATCTTGTGCCATGATTAATTCATATGAAGAAATGTGTAATTTGACATCAACACAAAATGGTATTTATTAATAGCACAAGCATAGGTTTGAATACAACTTTTACAATTGAACACATTAAAATATAACATTATCCATGTGGTTGCTACGAGGTGAAAAAAAAATGCAAATCACATTACCCTCGCAAAACCTTTAGTGTATAATATATGGTAGGTGATTAACAATGTAGCATTTCACATATTAATGAAAAATATGTGAAAGCATTATAATGCCACAAATATGGCCATAGGCATTTTAAGGTTGCAATTTGAAATTTCAATGCTAACTTAAAATGTTAACAAGATGTGCACAAAGACCAAACTAATGACATAATACAAAAATCCATGGTGATAAAATGGCATGTGAAAACCATTTAAGCCTCCAAAATGTTTCTTATTTATTTGAAATTTAAAAAATTATATGGTGAGTGATTGGTAATGTAGTGGAAACATAGGATTATGTGAATAGAAGGACTACCTCTTTGAAAAAGTTGACAAGAGTAATAGAACTAAAGAGCAATAGTTTAGTTTGAAAAGCAAAAAACCTATAAATTCATAATGCATGATTTATAAGTTGTCCAAAACCTTTGGGCCTCATTTGTTTTTTACACTATCATTATTTATTAATATTTTAAATGACACCAAACAAACTATGTGCACAACAACTAACATCATTACAAAATAAATGTTCATTTTCAACTAATTGAATTCTAATTAAATGAATCCATGCCTTTGAAAGGAAGTTTCATCAACATACACAATGTCATCTTGGTTTTTTTTTCTATTATCATTGAAACTACCATTGATTTTTGGCTACATTCATACTCCCACCCACAAAAGCATTGCAAACCAAGGTTTGTTTGTAAGCAAAGGTCATAAAAACACCAAAACACATGCATTGAGCCCTAATCACAATCAACCAGATCACCTACTAATTAGCCTTGGAATAAACAAGATCTACTAGCTAGAATTTCATTGGCATGTTTTCAATTTGATTGACAATTGTTGGTTAATAAACAAAACAAAAATATATTGGCTGATTTTTATTATTTCCCTATCAATTTAACATACAACATCCCGTCCAACCTCCTCCCCACTTTTCCTACCATAGTTAATGTTAGACACACTAGCAACTTATATCATTCAAATGTTGTCATTTGCTTAATGTATTCATTTCGATATTTGTTAATAGAACTTGCCTTATAGGGGGTATCATTGACATCAAAATCAAAGTTCTTAGGAGCACCACAACATGAAGTTCATGATGTTGTGTTTATATGTTATTGATAACCAAGTTTTTTGATAGAACATAAAAATAATTATTTTACAAGGAGGACCTCACTGACATGCCTTTTTAAGTGAACCTTCAAGTGAAAGGGCTTGCCTCACAAAAACACATCAAGTTTTGTGATCAATTTTTAAAAATATCCACTTGGTCATAAAAAATTTATTTAGTTGCAAAGGACATCAAGATGCCACGTGGCATCATGGTTTTGCAATTATAATCAATATGACAATTAGTTCAATTTTTGGGTAAGCATGTTTTTATTTTTGAATTTATATTAATATATTTGAATGATTTAAAATTAGCACTGAAAAATATCACTTATTTTTTTTACTCATAACAATTAATAGTGATTTAATTTTTTATTATGATGATGTCAGAGGCCAATGTCAATTATAAGATGTATAATTAATAATTAATTCTGTGATTCATGACATTAATTTCAAGAAAATTGCATTTATTGATTGGTCAAAAATGTTCATAATGCCAAAACATGTCTTTTACAACTTGTCTTATGGAACTACAATGTTTAACATGATAAAATAAACGATTAAAAATGGTTTTAACAACTACAAAAATGACTAAAAAAAATTACAATCACAAAAGATCAGTCATTTTATTAACCAAGTTTAGTTTCAATAACTAAGTTTAGTTTATAATTTTATCACAATTTAGCCATGTATTTTTTTAATAATGAATTTTATTTTAATTTTGCCAAATTGAATCAAATATAACTTAAGTATTCAAATTTAATTTAATTTATTATTTTAAAACCATGTTAAGCTTAAATCATTATTTAAAATATAAATTATATGTATTTAACCATACGATAAACAATCTCAAGTATGTGCCTTATTTATGTCAATTTAGCCATATTTAGTTTAAATAATTATGTTTAGTCTAATTTATATATTAATTTAGCCAAGTTTAACTTAGGTGATTGTTTTAGCCAAATTTATTTAAATAATTATGTTTACCCATGTTTAAATTAGTTTAGTCTATGTCTAACCTATATTAACCTAGTTTAGTTTAGGTCTAACCTAGCTAGGTCTACCTTAATTTAATCTAAAACTAACCTAAAGCCTAAGTAGTCTTAGGCAACATTATGTTAATTTATTTTTAATTTATGAAGGCCTAAAGTAACATAAGCTAACTTGATAAGTAGTAAGTAGGTTGACCAAGGTTAACCTAGGGTGATGTAGTTTAATTTGAAGCTAAAAAAATTGATCTTTATATTTTTGTGTTTAATAAAATTAATATAAAAAAATGATAGTGCAATGGATGAAGACTTAAATTCCAAAATTGAGGTGAAGGGTTCAAATCCTTGCTCTTGCAAGTTATGATACATAGGCTACCTAACCTAGGCTACATAGGCTAGGAGGTTAATATTTGTTTTTAACCTAGGTCACTTAGCCTAAATTAATTAGACTAAACTAGGTTGACTTTTAGTCATGTGTGATGATTCATAATTGAGCATGTGTATATAAATTTTTGATACATGTCATCCAACTATCAAAGTGCATTTTCTAACACTTAGTTGAATAAAATGACTAGGTGGACATGGCATGCACTTTACATGTCAAATCAAGATCAATGATAACATGAAAGTTCAATATCACGAAAAAACAAAAAGTCTAATTAATAAGACTTTGCAACTATATGTGCTTTGCAACTAAATGGGTGAAACAACATGGGTTTAACAACTCAATAGTCATTAGTCATTAATGTCCTTTCTAATCAATACATAGTCATAAAATGAAGTTACAAAACCCAAAATGTTTTTTGTGTTAATAATTTGTTACCCAAATTTTTAAACATTAATTTGGCCAACTTTGTGAGCTTGATGTGACATTTTGGATTACATATGTGAAGAAAAAGGAATAAAAATTTATATCAAAGATAATCCTTGAAACTATTAAAAAATGGGAAATAATTTGTAATTTGTCCATCCAAGTTTGTATGATGACTTATGCACATTACAATGAATACTTTCAATATGAAGAAAATATTGTTATATACATATTTGGTAACACCATTGTTCATTCTTTGCATTAATAATAAAATGTTAGATTTCAATAATAAATGTAATAATGTATGCAAACACATAAATTAAGTTTACAAATCTAATCGAAACATAAAAATATCATTTAATTGAAGACAATATCTCCAAAGCAATGTCCATTATTATGACATCATTGTTGGTTATTAAAACATTCATTGATATTTTAATGATATTATTAGCAATCCCACATTGATAATATATTTCAAAGATTTGAAAATGATTAATCAACTTTGATCTTACATAATAAAAATGTGCATTACGGTCCATGATTGGTTGTTAATTGTTGTGACCTCATCACATGTCAAAGCAAGGTTGTGCAATTCTCAATAACTTCCTTCGAATTTGTTTTTAACATGTGCATCCATGTAATAAATGCCATATCCTAACTAATTGAATCAATGTCCAATGTTTTTGTCATTATTAAAATACTTATGAACAAAATAAAATTTAAAGAGTTTCATGTTTTAACTTTGATCTCCTTTTTTGAAGAAAGTGGAAAATCATCATTGATTGTCCACTCTTGTTGTCCTCTCAACCTTTAGCTCACCTTGCATTTATTCAATGATGGTTGAATGAATTTTGTTTTAATAATGTTACTTTTAAGTTTTAACATGTTGATGTTTAATATTATTCACATAGATCTCATGTTTTTATATTGCAATGTGTGATGTGTTTTTTTTGGCCTTTTGTTTACCAACAATGTTTTAGTGCATCAAACTTTGTGCACAAGATGGTATTCCCACCTCAAAGAAAATTGCATACAATGCACTTGATGCAATGAATCTACCCATCAATACCTCACATAATTTCAACCTAAGGAAAGCTAATGCCCCAAGTAGATTTTTGACATTCTAATGATGCTTCATAACTTTTTTCTTAGTTTTTTTCAATGATTTTGAATCCTCAAGAACATTTGTGATTTCACAAATTTCAAGGATAAGAACCATGTAATTTGGTAAACCACCAAGGCAACTCAATATTTATGCTCTAATTAATGTTGTGCATGGAGATTGACAAAAAAATAGTGTTGTTGTTGAATGTAGTTGCTTTAGAAGAAAAGTGAGATTGTGGGCAGAAGGGGACAATGATCATGCTTGCATCATTGGCATTTGGTTCGAATGGAAATACCTCTTCAAGGTCAACATCTTTTGAATTGATTTCAACATTTCAATATCTAATCCCTTACACCCAAACCCTAAAAATGAGAATATATTTTGTAATAATCTCACAAGTATATAATAGGAAAACTAGTTGTGTAATAAAACAACATGAAAATTTTGCAAACAAAGCAACAATGAACAAAATGTAGATGCAACTCATGTTGGAAAGTAACAAGGCTTTTGAAAAGGAAAGACAAATCCACCTTCACATCAACAAATTTGTGCCAATGCTAATGAACCACTCAAGAAGCGGGAACAATCAACTTGCTCCATGATGTTCATGAATGCAAGTGGGCCTGAATACTTTTTCCTCTCCCACTTTTCTAAATCATGAGTATCCCATTAGGATTCATGCAAACATAAAAACATTTGAACTATGTAGGTGCATTTAGCAATGGCATCCAAGACAATAAGAATGAAGACAAGAAATGAAACTCTAAAGTGTTTAGAAATTCAAACCATGAAAGTGTGTAGGTTGTTGGAGTTGCTTGGTGAATGGAAGACATGATGTAAGCAAGCAATCAAGCAACAGGACCAAAATCAGAAGAGATTGTGGTCAAGAGGACCGTGAATTCTTCTCATCAAGTTTCACAAGTAGTGATGAGTCACAACCTCAAGATTGGCTTGTTTTGGCAATCAACATCAAGGAACAAGGTGATAAAACCTGACAAAAAAAAGGCAACTGAGACTACTGTGTTTTCCTTCCATGGGCATTTTAGAGGATACTCTTGCCTATTGCAATTTGGCTATATATGAAAGTTATCTGTAAAGTCACCCTCTCTTCCACCCCCTATCTCCTCTACTTTCACCCCTTATCCCCTCTTTCAGTGATATCTGCAAAGTAATGTTATATTTAAATCTCAGTATGAAATTCTGAAACACAACATTTAATGTTTGAGAGTAATTACAGTAAAATTGTACAGGTAGGAGCAATGAAAATATATGTAGGAGCAGTGGAGGCGCTCAGGAAAAAAGAAATAGGGGATGAAACTCAGTTTACCACCAAATTTGGTGGAAAAATCAGTTTGGGTCCCAGTTATTTCGTTAAAAAAAAATTCATTCCCAGTTACGCATTTGATGCCCGATTATGTTGAAACTGGCTGTTCTTGCCCCCTAATCACCTGACTTTACAGATAACTTTATTGCCAGATTTGGCAACCGACCTTTGTCTTGGTACCTTTTGTGAACTGGCATCTACACGGGTACCATGGTAAAAACTAAAAACCCAAATTGTTTGGGGTCTAGTTATCCCATCACTCTAGGCTAAATGGGGATCTCTAAGTTCAAATTTAACATTTTCTTGGTTAATTATTAGCTCTAAGAGGCCTTACTCAAGAAGGTGAAGGTACCAGTGTAGGTGCTGGTTCAACCTGGGCAGGGTAAGCTACCTACCCTACCCCTCGTGTTTTTTGTGGCCGACCTTTTTCTAGCGCTCATTATAAGTCGGATAAAAGGCTGATTCTGCCAGGTGGTGTGGTCTCTTCAGCCTTGCTAAAGGAGTGCGTACCTTGCAGAATGGTCCTTCACCAGCAGATTCTGGTTCTAGCTTGCTCTCGTTCTCCCCGGTATGCTCCAGTGTGGTGGGCTTGTCTTTGATTGTTGTAATAACCACTGGTTGCGGGCATTCGAAAGAATAAATCAGAATCAAAGAACCACTGTTTGTGGGTATTCGGAAAAAAAATCAGAATCAAAGAACCACTGGTACCGGGTATTGGAAAAAAAATTCAGAATCAAAGAAGCACCGGTACCAGGTATTTGAGAAAAATAGAATAAAGAACCGCCGGTTCTGGTATATAACCTCTTTTGGTATAGGAGAAGGGCCTGAGTACAGGCCCTTCTGTGATTTGAGATCTGTGCCCGAGACCAGTAGACCGAGGGAACAGGTCAAAAATCATGGACGAGCCTCTACTCAGGTCCTTTCCCTCCGTAAAGCACTCCCTGGGATTTTTCACTTTTTAGAAATAGTGACAGGCCGGCTGTGGTACCTTCCGCTGGTCAGAAGATCCCAGTACAGCCTCGCTGGTACATTCCACCGCACAAGATCTGGCAGGTAAGGGAGTTGAAAATACAAAGGAAAAATCCAGGCAGTGCTTTACGGAATGAGAGTGGCTTCTCTGTTGCCAGTCTGCAGCTATTCTGCCTCCAGATATCAGCCCCAATAATGTCACATGCCAGTGGTATCAATTCTATTCCTCTTTTATTTATCTACATTTGCAACTTTCTTGTTGCAGCATCCCATTGCACAACTTTGGACTTGATTTCAGTACAAATGGATAAAATCTCCAATTAGGGCTTGAGGCATGAACTTGATCAATGACCTCAACACAAATCTAACTAACATACTCAACCATCATAGGTACAGAGAGGAATGAACTATACAATATACTCCACAGCATGCTAGAGACAGCAAGCAGCAGAACCAGGGTCATGTCTAGTCTTATGTCCTAATGCAGCGGCATTGGGGACATAAGTGAAACAGAAGAGAAAATCTATCACAAACTTGTCCCATTCTGTATTGAATCTGTATTGAAGCCAGGGATGAATTGGTTCATTTGGGGGTCACAAGACCAAAGAAGAAGTGCAAATCAGGCAAGCAAGTGGGTGTCGGTTAACAACAACATTGCATACATTTGCCACTTTTGTGAGATGGGGTGAGTGCAACAACCCCTGGGACCCCAAAAGAACATGTGAAGACAAAGGTAGCACAAGAATTTGCAAGAGCACACCTTAATGCTCTTGCAAGCTCTGAAACAAACATAGTCCAAGATGGTAGCAAGAATTCTGTGTCATTGAATGAAGAGAGGGAGAATGAGACAAAGAAAAAAGCAGGTTCAAGCTCCTGGCTTCAAGAAAATTTGCCCAAAGACCTGGAGGCATTGCTTTTGAGAAGCAGTAGAGCCAAGAAGAGGAAACATAAAGGCTGGGCAACGTTGAAGGATTTGACTTTGTCTTCCTGAAACAAGCACCCTGATATAGGTGCACAACATCAGTTTGTTAGCAGTCTTTTCTTGAATCTGGCTGGAAATGCAGGGCTTCCAATCAGGGGCACAGAAATTCAGCACTCTCGTGGATTTGGCTTTGTTAACTTCAGCAGTGAATGTACTATGGATGCTGTCATTGAGAGCATGCATGGCAAAGACCTTGATGGCCAACCCATCACTGTCAATCGAACACTGTCAATAGAGTGAAGCCAAAAGAATGTGATGGAGGTGAAGGGGACCATTTCTATTCTGGAGGTGGAGGCAGAGGGGACTGCGGTGGCAGTGGTGGTAGACACATCTGTTTCACATGTGGGCAGCCTGATCACTGGGCTGTCCATCTGGTGGAGACTGTTGTGGACATGGCTGCTACTCCTCTCATGATTGCTGTGATAGGGACTTGGCAAAGTATAATATGCAGTTTTAGTTCCAGCCCAAGGACTATAAAAACATGGAGTCATACAGATGGAGGTGCTCATTTTGGTGGTCAGTAACAAATGATTTGTGCCTGTTGACTGCAGTGATCAAGTGACCCCTCTGTTGATCATTACAGTGAAGGCAACTGCAGAATTGGAGGTGCTTCCCTTGCAAGTTTTGCATTCCTTGCACTACTTTATGAGCGCATTTCCAATCTGGGCCCGCATCTCTTGAATGCTTGCACAGATGATTGGTTACAAGATGAAAACACTTTTATCATGGTAGTCCATGTATGGCAGCTCCCCTTTGGTCATCATGTAGTTAATTTTCTCAATACATTTGAGTTCCTGATGCCCACATTCTTCTGGGCATCCACTATATTCAGCTCTGCTACAATTGCATTATTGGTGCAGTCTTGTGTCTGCTTGAATTGAGAGTTTGTTCTTTTGTGAAGAACAATATTACACAAGAGAAGTCACCATGCATAAGCAAACAGAAACAATTTTTACCGACATTTTCAGAGCTATTGAAGTGAGACAATTTGTTCAGTCCTACCATTTTTCTAAGCTCTGTGAACCGTTGAGGGAAGCTGGTTTCTCAAGAAATTGCAGTGTCAAATGCAGCCACTGTAATACAGAAGTGGAGGAGACAAGGCTACAAGCCTTGACAATTTGGAGTGTGGCATGTCTCTTCTTGCATTTGATTGCTGGGCAGTTATGTTACCTGCAGAATATATAACAGGACATGAAGATCCTAACACTATATCAAAAAGGTCACAGCCACAGCAATGCTCCATCTCTTCTCCTTGAGGTCGTGGGTTATAGCACACCAGGTTCTTCTGTTTGTCTTTAGAAAAGGAGAAGTACGGCCTGAGGCTTTGCTCATGTTTTCAAGGGTGACTAACCTGCTGCAGACAGAAGGTGAGACCTCAAACAGTCTTGCCTGCATGGTGACATTGGTAGTGGTTATGTTGCTGATCCATGCTAGAAGAATCAGATGCTTATTTCTGGTGTTCTTGTGTAGTTGTGGTCATCTTTCTCAATGAAAGGGTTTGACTTGCAAATCCATGTGCTTCACTCATGCTGGGTGACTAATTCCCCCACTGGTGAGCTCCATAGGTTGGGCTTTAGTGAGAATCTGTGTTTTTCTTCTCAGCTCTCAATACAAAACCTGAGGTAGCCTCACGAAGATTTTGTTTTCTTGGACAGTTGCATGTTTGACTTTGCTACCTTCAAGTAATTGGAGTTTCCGTGTGATGTGTGAGTAGACTATGGGCTTCTTCCACTTTTAGCTCCAAAACCCTCCTTGCAGCTTTCAGGTTATTGGAACTGGAGCTCCAAAAAGGGCCTCTCTTTCTTCTTGTCAAGATAAAGGAGGTGTAGAGGAATGGAGGTTTAACACTACTCTTTTGCAAAACTCTTGGGTGCTTCAACTTGTCTGCAGGAATGGTTGCCTTCTTGCTCATGCAGGAGTGGTGTCTCTCCAGTAGAATTTTTGCAGCATTGTTTGATGCTTCCAAGCCTAATCAATGTTCCACATTTTGATGCAGCACATCTCTTTAGAAACAGAACAATGAGAATACAGAGGTCAGCAGATACAAGACATGTTAGAGAATGATGTGGATGACACAGGTATACATGAAAGTCCTGAAGCTTTCTATGAAGGTAGAGATAGAATCGGTCGGATCCATGACCTAAAATTGGTGCCATCACTCAGTGCTACACCTATAGCACTTTGTGTCTTCAAAGCATTAGAGCCAACATAGTAAAGCCTGAAACTACCGTCATCTAATTGTACAACATGTGGAGCTGCAACTGTCCCATTATCCCACGCTTCTTCCTCCCCAATTCGTGCTCTGAAAATAGGTCCCCCAGGTTCAGTACCCAGTACTGTATCTTTTTTCCACTGAATGCCATCCCTTGAGAATGCTAAACCTATTCCATGTATTCCATTTCCATCTACACCTTCATAAAACATTACATATTGACCATCAAGGAATAACACATGTCTGCGTCCAACACCACCATCATCCCAAGTGCCTTTAGCTCCTCTAGCTAACACACACCCAGCTTTAGTCCATTGGAGACCATCACTAGAGGTAGCTGCACCAATTGCTGAGACAGGAGGCAAGGTCAGTTGTATTGAGCTATATGTCATCAACCAATGCTCCTTATTCATGGGCAAGAATTGGCCTTCTACTTCTTTGCAAGGAGGAGGAATGACTCTTGGCCATGCTATGAAGACTTCATCAAACTCATTTTTCCTTCCAATTTTTAGTAAGGGGCTTCCTGGTGAATGCTTTCGATTGTATACAAAACCATCAGTTGATTTGATTAATCCTGGAAGCATCCGAAACCCTTGCAAAACTTTGCCAGCTCCTGCTCCTCTTGCTCCAAATTCAATTGTCTCTGCTGAACCCCCAAAGTAGAACATCCACCATTCACCTTCACAGAAAACAGTACACAAGGTGGCTGAGAACACCAACAAGAAATTCAGACATTCAGACAATCTCTGTTCTGAAATTACATGAAAGAGATGTTCAAGAGGTAAGGATTAGAGTATAGAGATAATCTGACGTGAAGCAAAGAGCTTGTTCACATAGGTACCTTCAAAAAAGAAAACATCTCCACAACCCACATGGACACAATCGAAAGAGGAAGAAGAAGAAGAAGAAGCTTCGTCGGGGTCAAGTATTGCACCCTCAGGTAAAGTCCCTCTGTATCGTTTCCAATGGAAACCATCCTCTGATAGTGCTACCCCAACACGTCCTGTAGATAGCAAAGCAGGTTTCACCCCTGAATGCCAAGAATCCTGATTTCTACCATAGTAATACATTCTCCATGAAGATGCTGATGCTGCTGCTGATGAAGGTTCCTTAACAACAACTGGATAGAACAAACATTTGTCGTCCCACCAGTTTTCACCTTCTTCTCCTGGGCCAAACAGCCGCCCTGCCAGACTGAGGGAGTGATTGAACAAACCCTATGAGTGCACAATTGATCTTGAGGCATATCACATTAGCAAGTGCACAAAAGCTTGAAAAAGAGACGAGGTCGACAACATACCTCTCTGCACTACTGCAAGTAGTTAACATTGTGCAGCAGCAGCTCATCATGATGGTCGTCCCATCGTCAAAAGTTCTCTCTTTCCGAGCCTTTCGTCTTCTTGGATCTCGAACCGCATGCCTGTATGATGATGATGATGATGTCCATGGACAATCCAGTGATAATAACCGAATGTCCGAATGCACAACAACTGAATTGGAGATTGGGCTACTACCGAGCAGAGCGAATTTCGTCAGAGTCATCATCTCCTGCAACTGAGTTTGATTCCTACAGTCCCTCCCTCAACCCAAAGGAGCTCAGAGGAGTAGAAGCTGAGAGCCTGGCGGGTTGTCTTGAAGGGCCTCGAGCTCAGAGCCTCGGCATCAGGTATTGAGGCTCGGTTTAGGTCTGGCGATGGTGTCTGTTCGAGCTAAGAGCCTCGGCATCAGGGTTATAGGTTCAGTTTTAGGTCTGGCAGTCGTCTCTCTCCTCATAACACTGCAGATTTCCAAATTCCAACATCCCTTTACCCACCCCCCTCCCCTTGTAGGCTATACCTATTTAATCAGGGAAATGTTAATTTTCGGACTCAGCGAGCCTGATTAAGTTTTTAGGAGAGAATACTTAATATTTACAATTACCTACTTGTTTAGAAACAACCCAAAAACATTGGGGGAGGGGTATTTAAGTTTTTAAGTTTTTACCATGGCACTAGTAGAGATTAACCCAAGTGACCTAGTTAACCCAAGGAAGTACAACATATCCAATAGAAGCTAAAAGTGGTGTAGAATAAAGCACATAAAATCCAAGACATGCATGTATGCAGAAGGACCAAAAGGCACACAAAAAAAGAAGACTTTGAACAACTAATATAAGCCTTCATAATTGATCAATTCTCTCAATCATCAATTGGAAACCACCCACCCCAACCACACCTCCTTCCCCCTCACACCCAGTTGACCAAGGCCTTCCCAAAATAGGAGCATAGGTGAGTAATATGTTTATTATCCTGCTCAAGTCCTACTCCCATGCATTTTTGGACCATAAAAAATTGGTTGATTTTCTTCAATGAGTGAAAAAGAGTGATGGGGGTTTGTTTTCCTGCATCTCTGCATCTTATTATTGTCAGTATCCAAAAACAGAGGAAAGGAAAAAAAGCATTGAAAGAGAGGAACCCATATCACCTAACCCTAATAATAAATCAATCCCAAATTCAAGTCTTCATTGCAAAAAGGTCTAAGACTTTGCAGGTTAGGTCTTTATATTAATTTAGTTAGTAAAGATAAAAATATGTGTTTCATGTGTCTTATGCTCAATTTGTCCATATTTGTAAAGCACTCCCCTGCTGAGTGTGTGTGTGCTTTTTTTTCCTTTTGTATTTTGAAACCACCTCCTCCCCCACAAAAAAAAATGCTTTCATCACATGAAGGGACGTTCCACCAATTTGCATGCAAACTTTTCCACCATTCAAACAAGGGGTATGTCACACTGTGTGGCCTTCAAGGATAGGACCCTCAAAAAATTAGGGTAAGCCCTGGAGAGTGGGGCCGTTCCCAACTGGAACCTTATTAGCACCTGAAACCCAAAAGGAACAAGCATGGAACCAGCAAGCAAGCAAGCAAGCTAACTGACATCAATCACAAACCATTCCAGTCATTATTGCAAAAAGTCGAACTGTGAAGTCTAGGCTGACGATAATGAAGTGTGATCGTGTTCCCTTTGGTTTCGGAAAGAAAGAGACAAAAACAATGACATTAAAAATATGCAGACTACAGAACAGAACAGGCCAGGCCAGGCCTGGTCCGGTATGGTTGGGATCAGGGTTCCATCAGGTGGGTAAAAGGTTCTTCTACCATGGGGTATTTCCAAGGAGTTCCATCCAGAACATGAAGAGTGTTCCTCGCAGCATTTTTATTAGTAATGTTCAACCCCCCCATTTCGTTGACATCTTTACAATGTTGTTTCGCACCATAAATGGGACCACAAAGTGGAACTGGAAAAACCACCATAAGTGGAACCCGAAAAACCACAAGTGGAACCAGCAGATGAGCAACTTATTTAAAAACCAAACTCTCTGTCCACAAAGCCCTGTCCAAAGTCCGAGGGGGTTTTTTTTTTTTTTTTTGGGGGGGAAAATTTTGTGACATGAAAAATTGGCGAATTTATCCAAAAAGAAGAAAATCAGTTGAATTAACCCTAGAAAAAGCATAAAAAATCTCAAAATTTTTTAATGTAAAAAAAACAACAAAATTATTGGAAAAAATTATCACCGATATGGACTCAAACAGGAGCCGGAGGGAGAAATGAAAAATGGAGAAAAATGGACAGTAGTCGGCTGTAATGGACAGAGAATACGAACAGGGAATGGATAGAAGCAAGCCAGTGGGATCTAATTTTGGTATTGAGAAATAAATCATCGTGAATGATGTGGTGATGATGGTTCTCGTTAATTCATCTATCTATGTCGATGATTTTATAAGTCAGGTTAAAGTTAGTTTTCGTCTCTCATAATCAATCATCCTGTAGATAGATGAGAGTCATTCTTTTGAATGAATGTTATGTGCATTTCCCTCCATGTCTTTTTTGTCGTCTTCATTCCAAACTATCATCCGCTGCACCGCACGCAACCCCCGCGAACGAGATACGATCACCCACCCGCAAGAGATAGAGAGAGAGAGAGACAGAGCGCGAGCTCCCCGGCCCGCTTGTTGCGCCACGGCGGACGACTTCGACGGACTCGAGTTTCTTGGCGCTCCTAAACGCTGCTTGTCAATTCCTGAAAACGGAATCGATTTAGTCTCGGGAGACACTAGTGTTTGTGTCCACAATACTACTTTAAAAAGCTTTGTTTAACCGACAAAGTGCTTTGTAGCCATTTTGCTTCTCTGGAAATTGCGCAATTCTGTAATAGTAGTTTATTTTTTGGTAAGAAAATCCGGTACGGATCGTGAGCGCAGTGGAAGACGCGGATCATGGTGCTAGTACTGGCCGCTTCGAGCCGAGTATATATCGTCGCCAGTAGGTTCGCTCTTTGAAGGTACTTTTTTTTGGTTTTGTTTTGGAGTTCCTTTGCTCGGATCGGTGAAGCGTTTCTGCCTGTGTGGTTGCTTGTTGTAAATGTGTCCTTATTTAGTTTGCAGAATGTGTAGTGTGTGGTATAGCATGTGATATGTGTTTTTGTTTACCTTGTTTCCCTCATACTCTGGATTTCTTTCTTTCTTTCTTTTTTTCTCGTTACGATTGGCATCGTACTTGCACTTGTCAGATTTGGTTAGAAGAATGGAGGCGTTGAGGTTTCGAATTTGCTTTTATGGGTGTACATATGCCTCGTATAGTCTGTGAGGTCTTTTAGGAGAAATCCTTGACTGCCATTTCTGAGGCAAGTGAAGCTGCGTGAAGAAGTTGCATAATCGGAAACCGGGGTGGGATCCGGTGATGCAAGGACTAGAACATCACTGTCGTGTACCTGCTTTACCTGGTATTGGCCTGCTTCATGGTCTGTTTCTGGCTATCTCCTTCCGATCTCACTGTCTTTCTTTCGCTGCCGCTCGCCGTGCCTTTCAAGGACAGGTTTGTGACGGGGATGATGGTCTGGCACGTCTTAATTCTTAGTTGAAAGCGGAAAATTGTGCCCTCTACCTTCTCCTGCTTACGTCAGTGTTCTCAGGAGCCGAAAAGTGGGAGCTGCTTTCCTCGAGCGCCTCAAGAGTGTGAGGATTGGAGTTTTGCTGTCCCCGTGTTCCAATCGCCATTGCCTATGGAGAAGAAAGAATAGGGCTTCCAAGTCCGACAGTGAAACACACACCGAATTTTCGTCGTTTTGAAGGGCACGCCGGTACTGGTCACTCTCGATTTCACATGCTTCCTGATCTTGTTAGTATGCGGAATCACTGCAACTGAACTATCGGGGCGAAGAAAAGAAATCTGCAGCAGGAAACAGAAAACACTGAACATAAATCTTATCATCCTCCGATTATTCTTTCATTGTGCTTCATCTGTTGCGGCTTGCAAGTTCTTGGCAGGTTTGCTGTGAAAGGGTCGGTGCTGCTTTTGAATCTTTAGAAATATTCATCTATCCGAGTGCTGCTGCAAAGTAACCTTGTTGACATTTATGCTTGCTGGTTTCAGGCTGATATAACCAGGCTTTTGCAAATGGCAGCAACTTACGACGGGAAAAGTTTCTTCACCCTTAGGTTTTCATGGTTGAAGATCTGTATGGAAACAGGGTTCGGTTGGCTCCTTGGTCTGAAAGAGGCAGTGGCTGTGTGGGTGAAGGTGTGCAATCTGAAGCCTAGGCCTCAAAGAAAGTCACCTCCTCAGCTGGTCCATAAGATCAAAATGGCTAGTTGCCACATGTCGATGGATGAGGTTGCAAAAACGTACAAGATCACACCAGTCCGCAGGATATAACCTGGAGCCAAAAATCATAGAGATACAATGTATGTATAGAATGCAATTGGAAACGCAGGGGCACGTGCAAGATCCTTCTTCTCTACATGTGTTACAAGCAACCATTCTAACCATATAGTCCAGTATGGTAGTTGCTGTCCATGTGGACATGCATACCTTATAGAGAATGGACAAACTTTTTTTCTACACACTCCCCGGTTACCTCCTGCTATATTTCTTTTACTTCTACAGCTTGTTATTTATTGTTTGTCTCAACTATATTACATCCTGTCATTACTACGGCTTTAGTTGGGAATTAGAGTACATGATTCAGGTAGGTTTATCAATTTGAGAATTTAGAGGGAACTTTGGCAGTATGATCGTTGTGGCAATACTAACAAGATGGTAACATACTCATGATAAGCAATCCTTGTTGTGCTACTGTCTGGCTTGACATGACTTTTGATGAATCTTGGCAAATCTGGCATTTATTCAGAGATTTTGGAGATCCTCCAGGAATGTCCTAGAGTTGGACCCTAAACCATTCAGGATCGAGAGGTTCCTTGTGGTGATATCTCTCAGTTTTGACTTTTCTTGACAACTAGAGGAGAGATGTGAGCTGTGCCACCATGAGTCTGTAGTTTTTGTAACTGCTGGCCCCTGCCTTCTAAGGTTCTTTATTATGACATGTCTAAGTATGACTGTTATTGACAGCTAGAGGAGGATATTGTTCTGTATGTGGTTGTGATGAAAGTCTATAGTTTTGTGTTGGCTATCCCTTGGCTTCAGCACCAAGATTGCAGGAGCTTGGAAGAATTTTCTCTTTGGACATCTGGTTACTTCACCATAGATCCATTTGGGTATGCACTTCAGCTGTTTTCAAGACATTTGTCATCACTGGGGCATATATATGTCTAGCCTTGGTATTAGATCAGATATTGGCCGTCTACCAGTTTATTCAGGATGGTGATATCTGTTAACTGGAATGATCTGCAGCATGTCCCCGGAGCCAACCATTTCTTGGTGTGCCAGGCCCTCCCTTAGTGTTTCCTGCATGAACTTTTGGATTACTGAAGATGGACATGGCTTAAGTGAAGTTGGACATGGCTTAAGTGAAGTGACACAATTACTGCCAGGGGGTGAATTGATAGTCTTTTGACATTCTACTGAAATGTACATGTCAGGTAATGTTCTCCCCATTCCTTTCCTCTTGAATTATCAGGAACATTTTTGTGATCCTGGAGTGTTGCATGCTTTGATCCATTACTTTGAGACTTGTAATGATTCCAAGCATTGGCCTCTCTATAAAAAATTGGAACTGGATCCTGAGCCTGTGTTTGGTGAACTGAAATCCAGATGTGGGTTCATGTTCTTGCACAAGGCTGCTGTGGTCTGCTTGGTAGCTTCTATCCTAATGTCCTTATGGATGGTGTACTTTGAGCTGCAATGTGCAAAGCAATTGTATTATGATGATAGCAGGATAGGTGGATTTGTCTTGATTCTTATGTAGCCGGTGTGTCTTGATCCAATATGTGAAACTGATGTAACCTACTACTACATCCTGGACTGTTCTTTCATGTATCTGGGGATGCCTGTCAACCTTGTTGTCAAGTGAGGTGAAAGCCCTTCAACAGCTTGCTGTATGCTCTGCCCAAGTGTTTGAAGCTGTGGGTGTACTGCATGTTGACATCAATTGCTTACACAACAAAGATTCACAGAACTCGTTCACAATTTTGGACAGACCTGGAACAGCTCTAGGCGAGTGCAGAGCAGGTATGCAACTGGAATTGGGACTCTCGTACACTTCGTTGTTTATCCTTCAACATCTTTGGAAATAGATTGCATGGTTTCCTAGTCTCTGAATGAAATGTTGGACTTGCAAACACCTTGCAACTAGTTGTGGATTCTATTTTCTGTTGTGTCATTCTAGATTCTATGCACTATAGCCATTCAAGTTGTAATTAGGTCACCATTAAGCCATGGATCTATGTTGGGAACCTAAGAGTGCCATATTGAAGCATTCTTTTTCAAACCTTCTCCATAGTGAACCAAAAAGAAAAAACGCTTAGGTGCTCCCCTTTGATATTTCCATTGCCAATGAACATAGATTGCTTATTCACATTTAGTGTTTGCTAATGTCTCAAATATCCAGGACCCCTTTTCAAGTATATAGGTTTGTGTAATATTGTTGAGTTTCACGAATGTGGTGATCAAAGGACATGTGATATTGTGCAAGAAGGTTCAAAAACCTACAACCAAGTTCTATTTTGATGGAGATCAGAAGAAATGTGCACACTAAGATTTATGCAAACTTGGATTCTTGCATGGATCACTAGAACTGAACAGATGCAATGAATGTGGTGACTTTGGTGACTTTGGGCCATTTTTTAATACTGAAAAAGGTCTTTGTACCTATCACATTGGCTTTTTTTGTTTTTTGTTTTTTTTTTCAATCACCAGGATGCAAAATTCCCAAAAAGGGAAACACTGATGCCAACCAGTGATTTTTTTGGTAGAGAATTTTCATTCTTTTGGGATTTTTCTGGGGAAATATACTTGGAAATAAAAGCATGTTTTTCAACATATATTGCATAAAGTTTTTGTCACTTTTGGGAAATTGAAAAATTGCAAGAAAATGAAATCAACACTAATAATGAAATGTTTGCAATTTCCATGTCCATATTTATGTCAAAGAAATAAGCTATGAATTAAGAATGTTTATTATTACAAGCTGATAATAGATTAGGAGTGGTGGCAAAACAAGATAGGAATAATGCAAGAGAAAAAATGCAAAGAAAAATTTCTTTCTGATTTGTCAATTTTTCAAAAAAAATCAAAATGATCTGTTTGATTGGGTATGAAGAAAAGATAAAATATCTGATTGGTCTTAGTGTTGGCCTAGAGTTTTTTCTCTTTTTTTTCAAAATTCAAAAAAAAATTGCAAAAGTATACAAAAATAATTTTTTTCTGGAAAAAAAAACATTTTACACTAAAAAAAAACCACGTTTTTCCAAGTTTCTCTCAAAGCTTTATGCAAAATAGCGAGAATTTTCCACCCCCAAAAAAAAAAATCCCACTGTGTAACTGTGTAAAAGTTGGGCCCACATCATGGGAACGAGCCGCAAGCATCGAGAACATGTTGGGAACGTTGAAAATGATCCCATGAATTTAGTGCCACTTGTCACTTAAAGTTCTCACGTTCCTAGATCAAGTTCTCACGGTAGGAGATCATTTGTGGGGACTAGAAGCTGTCTGGAATCATGGGGAACGTGTGATGGGGAGCTTTGTCAGAACGAGAAGTTCTCAATGTCAGTGTTTTCTTCAGGAATTTTTGTTTGTAGCGCCAAAGCGGCGATCATCCATGAGAAGGTGCTAAAAAAGTGGCAATTATCCCTACGAACATTTAGCCAGATCTGGCTATAAGACAAAAATAAAGGACCAATATTTAATCATCCTTCTATATTCGTGGCTACACAATGAAAATCAAATATCAGAATATGGCGATTTTCTTCCTTTTTTTTCCCTCTCACTTCTGCCGAATTGGCGACGGCAAAATCACTTCTTTTGGCGGAATTTCGCCAAGGAAAAAAAAAGGCTCATATGGGTCTAAATGTAGCTCCCTAGCAGCCAATTTTTTTCTGGATAAAGTTAGGGATTTGGCTAAAAGAAATTTCAAAATGGCTAAAAATATGAGTTTTTGTTGGTATTCTAGTCGCCAAATTTCTACTTAAAAATGTATCGCCATATTTCTCTATTGGGTTCTGGCATGTAGCCAAAAATGTGAAGGAATCTGAAACTTTTTTACTTTTATATCCTGTTCATAGCCAAACTTGGCTAAACTTTATTATGGACGATCGCCAGTTCAGCTACATCACAAATATGAGGGAAAAAAACCCTGCTCAATGCTGAGCATCGTTTCCTTGTTCCCGAGAGAAAGTACCATGAGAACCTCCATGGGAACTCGCTGAGAATTCCGTAGATAGTATTTTTTTGTTCGATATATAGGCACTCGGGAGCGTGGCGATTTGGGGAACGTGAAAGAAACAAGTTTGGGAACTTCGTCTCTCTCCTTTCTCTCCTCTCTTCCGTCTCTCGTTCAGTTGCGGCGAGAGGCGAGAAGAAGGCAAAAAATGCGAGCGGGAAACAAACAAAGAAGCCATTTCGGTGCTGCAATTGGGCCTGAGGCTTTTTGCGAATCAAATGAAAGACTTCTAAGTTGATTCTTCGGTTGTCATTGATGCTGCTTTTTTGGCTTTTCAGATGGGAAGGGATCTGGAGAGATTTGAGAAGCTTTGGCTAACTTACTGTTGTTGCTGTGGAGGACGCCTATCCCTCATCGCCAGTCCTGTAGGGCTTTGGTGGAAGTAAAACTCCATTCTAGTGGCGCTTTGGGAGCAGCTTGAAGGCTGAAAGGAATGACCAAAATGCGCCCGGAATTCTTTGAAGGATCAGAAGGACTCCGGAGGAGGAGAAGCGGGAAGAGAGAGAGAGAGAGAGCGATGGAAATATTTGGCCCGGTGGAGGGAATTTTGGCGATGCAGTTTGGTTTTAGGAAATTCTATTATGAGGAGGAGCGGACCGGGAGGAAGAGGAACGTGGCGGGCAGTTCCGACAGAGCGATGGCCGGGCGCATTTTAGATAATTAGTATGAGTGGAGGATGAAACATAGTTAGGGGAATGCCGCGAGATGGCGACGACGACAGTATGCAGGAGTCTTGTCCACGGAGGTGCATTCTTACATGTCAAGGTATATACGTTCACAAATGGACAAGGCTTCTCAAATTGACAAGGTTTAGGGTTGAGTAACGTGTCTTCGGAAGAGGAGATCATTGCACTGCAGTCTTCGACAAAGTGAGAAAAAAGATTATCACGGATCTAAGGTTTTACTCACATGTTCTTGGCCAATTTGCAGAGGAAATGCTTGAAAGTGATTCAGTAAATGCAGAATTTGGTAGGTTTGTCTCCATGTTACAGTCAGTCTTCATGGCAGAGCTTCCCAAATGCTACCTTATCATGTGCTCCCATGATAACAACAGTTCACAGTTGTTTAAGTCACTTTGATTGGGCAATTGTTCAAACTCTTTTTTTGTGTGTGCAGGGAAAGAGCAGGATTCTCGGAACAGCACTGGTTTGTTTTGAAACACAACAATGGAGGCGACAAGGGCTTGTGGTGAAGTGTGTACTGAACAAGTCCAGTGGAAAGGCAGGTGCCAATGGTGGATCGGTTGATCCTGCACGATTGGCCCTAGAACGGTTATTTGAGCAAGCTCACTTATATGAAGCTCGGATGTCAGATCCCATGTATTCTCAGGAGTCAGGGCTTGAGCATGTAGTGAATGAGCTGGAAGTGGACCTTGATGCAGCATTGAATGCACTGCATGCAAAGGAAGAGGAGCTTCAGCTGGCCGAACAGACAGTAAAGGCAGACCAATGGGAGGTTCAAATAGCCCGTTCTGCGCTTCAACAACGTGAGGAAGAACTTGAAGCTGCCAGCAGAAGCCATAGTGGTAAACGTGATGAACTGAAGTGTGTGAACCAACAGTTGGTGCTGAAGGGGGAAGAGTTGCAGAGTGTTCTGAAGATTGTGAAGGAGAAAGAGATAGAGCTCTACCGTGCACAAGAAGCTTTAGGCAGGAAACAGGAAGAGTTAAATAGGTCTAGAAACTCTCTGCTAGAGAAAGATGACGTTCTTGCAAACACAGCTTCAAAGTTGAAGCTAAAGGACCTGGAGCTTCAGCAGGCAAATGAGCTACTTTCAAAGCAGTTGATTGATCTTGAGTTTTTGCGGGCCTCACTGCTTGCCAAGGAAAATGAGCTACAGAGGTCTGATAAAGAGAAATGTTGGAGGCAAGAAAAACTGGAGAAGACAGAGGCAGAGTTAGAGAAGCGGATGGAGGCCTGTCTGGCTGCAGAAGAGGACTTGAAGACATTGGAGCATGATGTGATGAGTTGTAGAGAGAGGGGCAAAGTCACAGCCACAGAACTATCCCAAGTTAAGATCTTGCTTTCAGGAGTTCAAATGGATTTGGATAATTCTCAAACGGCTGTTGCTGAATTCCGGCAAGCTGTTGATGAGCAGCAAAAGTTGATAGAACACCAGCATCAAGACCTGACTTCCCACAAGTCCATGCTGACATCTTATGAAACAAGTCTAAAAGCTGCTGCAATTGAGCTAGAGAAGGAGAAACAGCAGACAACCCTTGCAACAGCCATGCACGAAAACCTCAAGGATCAGCTGAAGAAAGAAAGTCAAGAGATTGAAGCCTTGCAGTCTGCTTTCTCAAAGGAGAAGGCTCTACTACAAGACTCCATGCAAGAGGTTCATGCTCTCAAGAGGGAGCTTCAGCAGAGGGATTCATCATTGTCTGACACATTTCTCAAGTTGCAGTTGAAAGAGACAGAGTTGGTAGGAGCCAAGCTAGAACTTCAACAAGTCAAGTCTGAGTTGTCCTGTGTCAAGCTCACCCTCACCCAGAAAGATTTGGACTTGCAAGCAGCTCAGAGAGCTGTCCAGGAGCTGCAGATGGAAGTGACTCATGTCAGAAGTTTACTGCAGACCAAGGAGGACCAACTGGCCAGAGTAACTTTGCTCTTGCAGGAGAAAGAGGAGGAAGTTACAAGCTTGCAACTTGATTTGGACAACAATCATACACAGCTTTCACAAGCAACTTCCATTGTGAACCAACTGAGAGAGCTATCCCAGGCACTCGTAAATTCCACAGGCAATCAAGGCATCTTTGAAAACAACTCAATGCTAATGCAGAGAAATTGTGAGCTTTTTGTGACCAATCGTGCTTTGCTGGAGACAGAGCTGTGGCTTGAGCGGTTGCAAGAGCAGTGGTTAGGTGATGGAGCTTGGCAGCAAGAGCTTGAGGCTGAGCTGGAGGCAGTGAAGGAGACTTTGCAGGAGAAAGGTTTGCAGCTGTTGGAAGCACAGCACTTGCTCGCTACTAAGGATCAGGAGTTGAAGCAGCTTGTGGACTGCTTGGACACTCATGAGACAGAACTTGTGAAGATGAGGGAGAAAGCTAAGGAGAAACCTGAAATTCTTACAAGATTACACATGGCAACTCATTTGCGAGAGCACTTTGGAGACTCTGCCCTGGAGCAGATGCAATTACAAGTGGCAAAGATGGAGGTGGATGGAGCATTACACAGCTTGGAGGACTTGAATCAGGGTCTTCTTGCGGAGTGCTCTAGTGCTGATTTGAGTCTGACTTCCTCATCCTCTGCTTCCTTGACATTGTCTGTTTCTTCAGAATTCCACAAACCTCTAGTAGTGCATGCAGATATCGAAGAGGATGAAGATATAGAAGATTTGCAATCAAGATTACGAGAAAAGGATGCAGCCCTTGAGGTAACAAGGGATGCAATGGAAAACCTCACCAAGTTAATCAAGCGCTTAATCTCAGGGGGAGGGCTTGATGGCCTAGGTTTTTCAGTAATTGCAACAACAGCGAAAGTTTAAGGCGTTGTCACTTCCGCTTCCAACCTTTTTGAAGGCATCACTTTTGCTTGTATTATACCTGCTCAAGATTAGTTTGAATTATTGATGAGAAAGATTAGGGGGATTGTGCAAAAAAGGAGACTGTATTGTTGTGTTACAAAGGTTGTTGTCGTTGGAGCACCATTACAGTTTTTCTAGTTAGAAATTTCATGTTGTGGGCATTTTCCCTGGTGCTGTTGAGACTACATCAGTGTCCAGATTGCTCGACTATTTGATCTGCTGCTCATGGAAAGAGGTCCACAATCTAAACGCCTGCTCTTGCAAATTTGCCAATTTCTTTGATTTCTCAAGAGAGATAGAGATCAGGAAGGAAAAGGCAAGAAGAAAGAAAGGGCAACAAGCAATAAGAGAAGGGAAAATTAAAATAAGGAAAAAAAGTGGAAGAAGAGCGGAGCTCAAAACCAACATGGAAAAAGCTTTCCAGCTTTAGCATGATCCTCTTGAGGATGAAAAGGGACGCATTGGTATTTAAGAAGAGGTGTCAATTCAGAATTCATCAGGTTGTTCCTTGGCATGTATGTAAATCATTTCTGAAAATTCCAAAGGGGGAAACATGAAGTTCACAGAAAATCTTTTGTTCTAAAAGCAATCTCTCTATTGTCTACCTGTCTGACTGTCTGTCTTTTGTGTGCCTTCTTGAACTCAAAAGAAAGAACCTACTTACTCTTTAAGACTTTAATCACTCTTTAGGAACACTTACAATTAAGCTTGCTAATTAAGCTCCTCCAGCACTCGATCACCATATTGAGCCATGAAGAAACTCAGCAGACCTTGAACCAAAATCAAAATCATCACAAAGAACAACATATGTTGTTGCAAAACTTCCATGCCTCTTTTTGAGGCTATCATATAATGAGATCCTTGCAACTCATGGCATGGAAAGCTTGCAAAAGTTTGTGCAGCAATCAATGGGTGGTGTTGTTGTTGCACTCCAGGCCTTCATTTTATTCTACTGACAGAACAGGAGAAAAAGGAGAAGAAGATGAAGGTGAAGAAGGTGATTCTAAATCTTTTGGGTTTTTCTTAGATAGAAACACTGTTGGGCACACCCCTGCCTGTCAAGCCTCCTTCAGACCAGGGACGTAGGAGCTCGTACTCAAGCTGCACAGGATTATAACGGTTCTTGAGAGTTTTGTCGGCGTTTCGTCCCTTGATGAGGTCATCGACTGCAGCAATGTTCTTGGAGTATTTGTTGAAAGCTGCCAAGATCTGCAATCAAATGCATTCAATTAAGCAAACAAGCAAACCACCCACCACACACCACCACAAGCAGCAGCAGCTAGAGAGAGCTTCACGAGCAGCAGCGATGGCACTGGTGCAGCAGCTACTACATTGCTGCCCAAATTGCTTTTGCAGAGTTAGGTTTCGGGTTTAGGGTTTAGGGAGCTTCTTCTTACCTTCTCATCATTTGTCCAGTTTGCTTCATTACGCTGGCCAAGGTACTCTTCATCGTAGGCATGGTTGGACAAGATTTGGATTGTGGTCATGACCGTAATTGCCTGTGTCTGGCTGGAGACAGATTCGAAGTAAAATTTCTGGGGATTATCTTGAAGCTCATTCCATTCCGCGGTGTTTTCTTCCGGGATGAGTCGCCGCATGCATGTGGGATGGTTGGGCATGAACCCTGCGTACTGGTATTGACCAAAATTCACTGCTGCGTGATGGCAAGATGCCACCCACGCGATGGTGACACAGATCTGAACCAGGTTCTTCTTGGAATTGAGCTCTGGCCATCCAGGTGCATCTTTCTTGTCTGCATGTCCCACAGTGCGGACCTCTGTCCACCAATTCTGAAGCTCCACATCGCGCACAACCTCAGCATCATTCGCATATGCTATGTCCACAAAGTCAGTGTACCAAGTCTCAATGGCTGCCCATAGATCAAGCCCATCTACTGCATATGGGTAATCTTCAACCAGGAGCCGCAGTCCATGCTTTGCACTTGAATCTGGGATTGCAATTCCTCTGTGACCCAGCAAAACCCACAAAGGAATTTCCTTCCTTAGTATTCAAAAGTTCATGAGATCCAAACACGTTAATATGTATAAAAGTAGTTGTAACGGTTGCTTAATATTTCATATTTTAGAATAATGATTTAAGTTTGCAGTGAAATTTTTGAATTGTGTGAAGCTCAAAAACTTTCACCATTCTTTGAAGCTTGAGATTGTGATTAACTCCAAGAAGTTTGAGTATTGATCTGAACAAGAGTGTGAGAAGCATACATACAAATAGAGCTAGCAAGGTAGATAGATAGATATATATTTGTAGCACAAGTTTTGAACTAGAGAATTCTTCTTCAAGCTTGAGAATTCATCAAGCTCACAGCTACACATGCATGGTCAATCCTGGCAAAAAAGAACATTAAAGTGCGAGCTGCAATTGTTGGGCACTAACTAAGCAAGCTGTGCAGGAATACAAGTAGTGTCAAACCTTTTGACGAGGTCCGTAGGTAAGCCTTGTTCATCAAACCTCCAGTCAAGCTTGTACACAACAGCACCCAATTCCAAACAATATTTTCCCGGTGTGAAAGAAGATTCAATGATTCCACCTGCACTGATGAGTGATTGTCGTGCAGCTGAATTAATGTCCATTGTGTTCTTGAAATGCGGTGCGAGGATTAAGTTGATGGGATGCAACGCACTTAGTTGCCTATTGGTGGCGATGATTATGGGCTCAACTACTGCATGTGTCCTTGTACTGCAGCAACACCGCACACAACACATCATTCAAAAGAATCGCCAAAGAAAAAATCACTAGAAACAACATCATCAGAAACAAATAAAGCATTATATTGAGTTAATTTTGAACTTAAATTAGAAAAGTTTAGAATGAACAATTGACCATTTGTATGATTGCAAGGAAAGAGAAAAATAAGAGTGTGCATGTGTGTGCATGTGTGAGTGAGAAAACAAATTGTATGATGTTATTTGGAAATCGGTTGTGGGTGAGGAGGATTGTGGGAGAGCTAGATTGGGAGAGCTTACAAGTGGTTGACGACTTGGTGAAAAGCAGAGTCATTGGTCATGACATGAGTTTTGGCAAGCTCCCAAACCCAATTTTTGGTGGAGTCTTGGTCTGGTGGTAAGAAGACACGGCTATTTTTGGCACCGCCTGGAGCTGAAGGTGGTAGAGTTAACTCAATGGCAAGGACTTGCAAGGTTCCATCACTGGTCAAGAACAGAAGAGTCCGGGAAGCATAGAATGCAACACCCGGCTGAGCATTGATTCTGTTGATATACGTTAAGTAGGTGTCATGGTAGTCCACCACAAACAACTTCTTTGCTGCCAAAGCCTGAAGCCAAAAAAAAAAAAAGGTTGATCATGAAAACTTTCAAAAGGGACTTTGATCCATAGCTTTGGTCCACTTTTATATGCTTCTACTGATTTCCAAGTCAAGAAGAAAAAGAAGAAAATGTTCAAAAGGAGAGAAGAATCTCAACAACCATTACAAAGTCAGGAAGGAGAAAGAAAAAATTTCTGAAGAACAATCTTTTCTCTCTCTCCACACTTGTCAAAAGATCATGTAATACACAGAAGTACAGATGTCATGAAGTGACCTATTTAGACCAGAACAACAACAACAATGTTTCAAACAACATTCACTGATCAAGTTGGAGCTTCATCAGATTTTGTCTCTTCTTCTTTGTGTACCGTGTAGACATCCCAACCATCTGGCAGTTGACTGTTCACATGCTTGGCAGTGATGGCTGAAACAGGATCACCATACTGAGATGGATCCAACTGACTCTTCAGCGGAAACTCCTGCACAACAACAAAATTCTCTCAGTTCCCCTCAATTAGCTGAAGCTCCTTGAAAAAACTACCATCTTTCAAGACTTGAATATGATGTATCAAAACTAAGTCCCAGGAACATTTGTTCAAATTTTTAACTTAGCTGCTTTACAGTCTTAACATGATCTCAAGTCTAGAGATCTACTAAAGTTTGTTAGGAGTTTGATTGGGATTCTAGGAGGAATGAGTTGTAGATCCTAGAAACTCTTGGCAATCAACAGCAGCTTACCGTGACTCGTGTGATGACCATGGGGTTGAGACCTGCAACAAATTCTCGAGTAAACTCCGCGTCGGTTGACCATGAGTCCTTGTCTTCTGCATCATGAATGAGCAAGCACGCAAGCAAGCAAACAAACAAACAATTGTTAATGGCCAATGCAGAGTTATAGAACAACACCCAGCTGATCAGCTCACTGCAGCAGCTCTCTCAGTAGTACAATGTCTTCTCCTCTATGACTGTATCAAGTTAGACTGTTTCTTCTCTTAGATCAACATCTCTGTTTCTAAGGAACTTCATTTGATGCAGAGCAGCTGATGATCAGCAACAAAAAACTTTTTTGTTCAAGCTGCTGATCAACTCTGGGATGCAGCAGCTGCACACATGGAACCCAGAGATAATAATCACATGTGCATTGGGTTTCTTTCCTTTCTTGGATTTGCGAAGTCCTCGACACAGATCTATGCCACTAGTGGAGGTTTGTCCACGGATTAAACTAGTGTTCTTAGAGTAGAGAATTCCTTCTGCAGGCAGCAGCAATTGCAAAAGTTGCTCATGAGGTCAGCTAGCTCTACTGCAGACCTGCAACGATGCCTGGCAAAGGAAATAGAATCGAGGTGGGGTCGCCGTCTACTTCCGGCCTGTTGAAGATGCTGTGGATGAACTCGAGAGGATGGGTAATGATACGATCGGAACCCTCTGGTTGCAGATTCTCCAGACCTTTGATCGCACCCTTGGGCGCGTACATTTTGAAGATTTGTTCAAAACTGTCGAAGTTCACCGCTTCGTTAATCTCCATCGCGGCTGCCAGCGATATCAGCGCCTTGGAAGTCAGGGATTCCAGACCAGCTCTGATTGTGTCGGCAATGAAATCGTCGTTCTTGTACTGTGCGAATGCCTCGTCTCGCGGAATGTAAGTCCATTGAGGTAGGCCTGGTGGAGGCGGGCTCTCGCTCTCTGGATCTGCAACAAGAAGAAGCAAAGTTCAGACGAAGCAAGCCCACAATCCGCGTGAAGACAATGCACGCATCTGTGCAGAACCTGCACCAGCTGCTCTTCTTCTTCTTCTTCTTTCTCTCTCTCTTTCTGGATAGGACTAGCTTCAGCATTTCTGCTTACCAGTTTTGGTGGGAGGTCGTCCAGTGCGGCATCTGCGAGGGTAAGGAAACTCCTCGGATCCACCGAGAATGGGACGCTTATAGGATGGCTTATAGTCCGGATTGCCCAAGTCGTTGTACACGGCGTAGTCATAGATCCGGTCCTGCACCCTTCGCACACCCGTTCCATCGCCGCGAAGGTTGTTGAGCTCTTCCGCTCGCAACGCGACTAAACCTGCTGGAGTTTGCGACGGCAGATAAACCTTTGAAGAAGAAAGCATAGAAGATCGATAATCACAACACAAAAGGAGATCTTCGTCAGATCATCATCATCATCGTCATCATCATCATCACCACCACCAACATCATCATCACATTCTGCAAGATGCAGGTCAAGACTGATCGTGTATTCTGATCAAAGCTTAGACTTGCTGCAACACAGCTACTGGAGCTACTACAGCTAGCCTTGCTTCTAGATTCCATCTTAGAGAAACGAGAACATGATTAAGCTGCTGTTGTCTGTCGAGCTACAGGGATTGATGATCGTGGCTTATGCAATGGCAGAGCTGCAACTGCAAGTTCCTTGGAATTAGTTTTTGTGCACCTGATTGCTGAAGAAGATGCGACCGGGCTTGTTGGAGGTGTTGTACACCCAGGAGTTGCAAGGGAAGTGGATCACGGTGCTCTGGTCGGGAAGCGCAAGGCTGAAGGCGACCAGGAGGAACTCGAAGGGGTGACCGTTGTGTACAATGATGGCACCCACAACACCGAAGTCTTTGGGCACATGAAAGGTCAAGTCGAACTTTATGTCTTGCTCCAGGGGAAGGAGTGGCACTTCCGTCCAGTTCGCAACCTTCAAACCTGGGCTTTGCAAACCATTTCCTGTCTCTGCAAGGACACAAAAAGATTTCCCCGGACGTCACTACTACCTATTGTGCTCAAGATTTTGCGAAGATGATCCCAACCCATGTCCGATTCCTGGCGGGCAATTATCTAGATATTCCTAGCTCGCCGATTGCAGTTGCAGGTTCAAACAAGTACCGTTCTTGCAGATCGACTCTTCATGCGGAACGCAAGAATATTACTCTCACAAGTTTAGGTCATCAACATATATGGGTTTTTTTTTGTGAGGAGTTGCAGCTTACTGGGATCAACAGAAGTGCTGCTAACGAGCTCCACAGTGACTTTACCACCCAAAACATCAGACAAGTCGTCGACTACATCCCCACCCAAGTCCGTCAAGTCGAGCGCCAGCAGCCTCTTTCGCAATGTCAGAGTACCCTTCAGCTGGATGGTACCGGAGACGGTTGAATCTACAGCCACCGCTTTGTGCGTGGGAAAAATCCCACTCACAAAACCCTCCACGGTGTGTTCCAGCCCCGCGAGCCATGACTCCTCCTTACCACTTTGCGCATTTCCGGATGCCATTATGTATATATATATTCTTCAAAATCACCAACAGCTAATAATTCTAGATCACCCACTACAAGCTGCTCAAGTATCCAATATCAGATCTAATTCTTTGTTGCAGGATTCTTAAAGCTCTCTAGCTCTAGCTTTAAACTCTACATATCAAAAAAAAACCTCGAAAGCAGCAGCAGCAGCAGCTAATCACATACAATCAATCAATCTTCCACCACCAAAAGCTCTCAAATTTGACACTCTATGCTGATGATGATGATTGCAGCAGCAACAGCAGCAGCAGAAGAGCTACATACGAGACTTAGTAATACTAGAACAAGAGGTTTGAGTTCTAATGACAATGCAGCGCTGCAATACAACTTATATTGATGAAAAGTCTAGTACTGTTGTGCACACAGCTAGCTGTGCAGAGCTTTCTGGTCTTCTTCTGAGACTAAGTTTCCATTCAATACTATATACATAGATATATGATTGAGCTCGGCTAGGCTACAGCAGAGCTAGCCTTTGCAAATCTCTCAAACTGAAACTTGGAAACTTGGGCTTTGCTTGTGGATATTGCACAAACACACAGAGGATGGTGCTGCTCTTCTTCTTCTTCTTCTTCTGCTCATGAAATCCAAAGAGTGGTGGGGTGCCATAATATAGGGTTTTGCTGGGATAAGAAGAGCATCCCCTACTTTTCTTTTTCTTTTTCTTTTTCTTTACTTTTTCACTTTTATTGGCCAAATTTCGTCAAAAAGGCGAAATTCAAAACTCCAAAAAATTCAGAAAATTAAGTGATTTTGACGGGTTTTCAAATCGCCACAAGGTGCAACAAGAAAAGGGTGGTAGCCAATTTTTTTTTTAATAATAAAAGTTGCCAGATTTCTATACTTGGGGTTTACACAGTGAGTGAGTGAGTGAGTGAGTGAGTGTGTTGTAGCCAAAATATTAAAAGGGTGATTAAAGCTTTTTATTTCTTTTTTTTTTCTAAAAGCCAGATTTGGCTAAATTTCATTAAGGATGATGATTGCCAAAAAAAATTTTAACTTTTTTTTTTTTTTACACGTTCCTTTAGATATGATAAATAGCCACTTTGGCTACAAGACAAAAAAAAAAAAAAAAAACCAAAAAGAAAAAAAAAAAGAATTGGGGGTGTTATTTCGCCCCGGGGCGCAAAACATGG